>R05__coassemble_219_pt1 | contig 32145 bp, 27 predicted proteins | sample R05__metabat2_low_PE_006 | metagenome-assembled genome bin R05
GCCATCTTTTTGGACATATAACGTTATCTTTTCCTGGATTCTGCCCAGAATTTCTCGCTCCCGCCTTCTTTTTGGACATATGACGTTATCTTTCCCTGGATTCTGCCCAAGATCTCTTTAAGACTCCATACTCCCAACCAGAACATAACATAATAATATCGACAACACCCTTTCTGTTTTATGACAGCGCAACAGCATAACAGCGGCAGCGCCCTCACAGGGTACTGCCGCCTTCATGATTATATAATAATTATGAAATCATCATTATGATAAGTACACTACATCCTATCTTTTCATAAAAAACACACATGCGACTTTGTCGCACCACGAGGTATGATACGCGTAACGGAATTGCTCCGCTGCAAGCAGCTTTCGCAATTCCTCCAACAAAAACTTCCTTGAGGCCTTCGGCCTCTCTACTGCACATGAAGTACTCATGCGACTTCGTCGCACCACAGGGTATGAAACACTTACTTCTCTGTTCCGATGATTGCATCTGCGTTAAAGAAGCTTAGCTGCATCTTGACGATCTTATCGGAGAATACGATCCGGTAGGTTCTCCATCCGAAGCATGGTAGTACATTTTCTATGTTGCCGCCATCCAGTTCGCCCTGAAAGAGGATCTTGCCATGCTTATTAATGATGGTCAGCTCATTATCTCTGGTCGCCACGATGTCATCTCCGATCAGCTTGATATCATTGTAGCTCATATCCAGTGTTGTCTCCATCTTCTTCTGACATCGATGATTATACAGGTAGATACGGAAGCGGCCTTCGGAGCTATCAACATTATCGCAAACATAACCGAAATAATGTGCTCCGCTGAATACGCTCTCGATCTGGCTGTCAAAATGAATCTTCTTCAGCTCCCTGGGCGTATCGGAGAGATCGTAATAATAACTGGTATCCGCTCCGTAAGCCAGCAGTCTGTCATTACTTAAAAACTCCAGCTTGGGGATCAGGGTTCCTTCATAATCCAGTCCTCCGGTCAGGGGATTGGTCTCCTGGGAGACCTGCTGACTGAAATCATAGAAGGCCATGCGGCTCTTGCCGCTTAATTCCTCCACCACATAGAAGCTCACCGCAAGCTTGCTGCCATCCGGAGAGATGGCCGCCGTGACCGGATATCCCGTGTCGTCCACCGTGATTCTGGTATCGGCGATCTGTGTGCCATCCTTACTATATATATAGATATAATTCACATCATCCTTCTGCAGGATTGCAACGACATTTCCATTATCCGATACATCCAGCTGGATGATGGGATATTTCATGGTATACTCCTGCACCATGCCGGATTCATCGAAGAGGATGGCCTTATTGCCCCCCTTATCGCCCAGCAGAACATACTGATCTGACATGGCCAGGAAGGGCTTGGAAAATGATAAGGCTACATTCCATCTTGCCATGCCATAGGGCTTCTGATACTCGATACCGTAGCTGCTGTACTTAAGATAGCCATCGGAAAATGTATCATAAGTTACCCCGCCATTCTCCTCTGTCTTCACTTCTTCTTTATATATGTAATATTCACAACGACTCTGCTGAATCATATACAGGATGAGTAAAGCAAAAAGAAGCACGATCGCTCCTGCTGCCCACTTCATCCTCCGATTTTTCTGCTTCTTCTTCTCTATCGCCCGAAGCTCTTCCTTCTTGGAAGTAAAAAGCTCATAATTTATAACATTTCTTGCCATGATTCCACTCTTTCATCTGAAATGCATCCCTGCCACACCTGATGACAGGTTTTCTGCAGAGGATAGCTCTGCATGATTCCTGTCACTGATATTCTGTCACTAATATTCTGTCACTGATATTCTGTCACTGATATTCTGTCACTGATATTCATCATATCTTAAGCAGAGATATTTTTCAAGGTAAAAGCCAAAACCGGCAGCACTTCACCTGAATCGATGAAATACTGCCGGTATAAAAGAGCTGCATGCAGCCTGTTCCCCCGCTGACAGCTGTCAGATACTGTGCCGGGAGTTCAGGTCACATGAATATATTCTATGCATTTGCTTCTTCAAAAGCCTTCATGAATTCCACTAATTTCTCTACGCCTTCCTTTGGCATAGCATTGTAGATGGATGCGCGCATACCGCCGACGGTTCTGTGACCCTTTAAGTTCACGAAACCAGCCTCTGTGGCTTCTTTTACAAACTTAGCATCCAGATCCTTGTCACCGGTAACAAAAGGAACATTCATAAGAGAACGATCTTCTTTTCTTACGGTACCCTTGAATAACTTGCTCTGATCCAGGAAATCATAGAGAACCTTTGCCTTCTCTTCATTCTTAGCCTTCATTACTTCCAGTCCGCCCATCTTCTTCAGCCATTTGAAGACCTTGCCGCAGATATAGATTGCGTAACATGGAGGTGTATTATAAAGGGAATCCTTATCAGCCTGTGTCTTGAACTTGAGCATGGTTGGTGTACCTTCCCATACATCGTCTGTGATCAGATCCTCACGGATGATGGAGATAACCACACCTGCCGGTCCGATATTCTTCTGAACACCGCCGTAAAGTACGCCATACTTGCTTACATCATGGGGTTCGGATAAGAAGCAGGAGGATACATCGGATACCAGAATCTTACCCTTGGTATTCGGAAGAGTCTTATATTTGGTACCATAGATAGTGTTATTCTCACAGATATATACATAATCTGCATCATCATCGATCGGAAGGTCAGAGCAATCCGGGATGTAGGAGTAAGTCTTATCCTCGGAGGAAGCGATCTTCACTGCCTTACCGTACATCTGTGCTTCTTCGTAAGCCTTCTTTGCCCACTGACCTGTTACGATATAGTCTGCCACACCATTTTTCATAAGGTTCATAGGGATAGCTGCAAACTGCTGGGATGCGCCGCCCTGTAAGAATAATACCTTATAATTATCCGGAATATTCAGCAGATCTCTGAGATCCTGCTCTGCTTCCTTGATGATCTGATCAAATACCTTGGAACGATGGCTCATCTCCATAACGGACATGCCACTTCCCTTGTAATCCATCATCTCTGCTGCTGCTTCCTGTAATACTTCTTCCGGTAAAACCGCCGGTCCTGCGGAGAAATTATAAACTCTGCCCATCACTTTGTCCTCCTGACAATTCCTTTTCATTTATCACGTCTGCGCGTGATTGTGCGAGATAGCTGTCATACTGTGTGTATGCTGCATCTCAGATTATTATAATGAATTAAAGTAATCCTGTGCTGAAGTAACGTTCCATCCTGTCCGGAAGTACTGTTGCGATTACTTTATCGTTTCCGTATTTTTTCGCCATCTGCATACAAGCCCAGATGTTAGCTCCGGATGATGTACCGCACATCAGTCCCTGCACTCTGGCCAGCATTCTTGTAGTCTCGATCGCATCCTCATCGCTTACCGTAACGATCTCATCCACCAGAGATGTATCAAGAACTGCCGGGATAAAGCCATCACCGATACCCTGAATCTGGTGAAGTCCCGGTTCATCTCCTAACAATGCGGATACATTCTTAGGCTCTACTGCTACGCAGATACAGTCCGGATTCTTTTCTTTCATATACTTACTGATACCCTGAAGTGTACCGCCACTACCAAGACCGGAAACGAAGATATCCACCTTACCGCCGAGCTGTTCATAAATCTCAGGGGCAGTGGTCTTATAATGAATATCCGGGTTGTTTGGATTCTCAAACTGCTGAGGTACAAAATATTCATCGGACTGAGATGCGATACGCATACATTCATTTACCGCTCCGTCCAGACTCTCCTTGGCCGGTGTGAGAACCAGCTCTGCTCCCAGAGCACGGATGATCTTCTTACGCTCCTCACTCATATTCTCCGGCATAACGATGATTACTTTGTATCCCATCCTGACACCGCATAAGGCAAGTCCGATTCCGGTATTACCGGAGGTCGGCTCCACGATGGTCATCCCCTTCTTCAGCTGGCCGCTGGCTTCTGCTGCCAGGATCATGTTCTTGGCTACACGATCCTTGATACTTCCGCCCACATTCAGGAACTCTGCCTTGGCATAGATGGATGCGCCGGTGGATGACTTCATACTTACGATCGGTGTATTACCGATAAGATCCAATACATTCTCGATAATCATATTACATACCTCTCTTATCTTAATTCTTCATCATATCCTATCTCAGAGAGACCATGTTCACCCTGATCTCTTTGATATATATTTATCAATATCAGGTATGCCATCATAGTATAGCATACTTATTTTAAAAAAGTGAATAATTTTCGTGTCAAAACTTCATTTTCTATAAAGATGATAAAAAAAACTCACAAAAAAGATATCTTTTGTCTATTTGTTAGAAAAATCAGACATCAGATCGTTCAAAATATCTTTTGACCTCCGGGAGATTCTATGTTATATCCTATCTATAAGACAGAGGAGGGATATAACCATGAGGATCTGGTGCAAATTATTTGCGAAAAATCATCTGCTGCAGGATGTGGTGGTCGAACAGTACGACACTTCCATGACCCGTACCCAGAAGGTCTATGCTTCCCTGGAGGAAGCATCTTATGCCATGAATCTTGAAAAACCCATGTGGCTGGATAAAAACAAGCGGGAGTTCATCCGACACTCCAGAACACGTTTCACGCAGGATAACTTCATCGAAAGCATCGACTTTGATTATCTGGACTTCCAGGTCATCGAGGAAGACTATTAAGGAAACGGGTATCATAGCCCTGGCTGCGATGCGATCCCATGATGGTTTCAGGCACATTTCGCATATTATAACACAGATTGCAGATCGTGCAAAGTTATAGTTTTGTATTTCAGCAGGAAGACCCGGGCATTCCGGTCGCGGCGCAATAAAAATCAATACACATCAAAAAGAGCTACCGTTACTACGATAGCTCTTTCTCTATAATGTCAGGACTCCCCTGCCTGTCTTCTCTCCGAATCTGATACTTCAGATGTCTCAGACCTTCTTAAGAAATGTCTTGTAGATATAGCCTGTGTAGGTCGTGCCGGACGGTGCCTTGTAGCTGCACTTATACCAGTTACCCTTCTTCTTAAGCAGCTTCACCTTTCTGCCCTTGCGTACCACAACGAACTTATTAGCATTGCTGGCATGCTTGTGCATATTTACATCGACCTTGGCCTTGTAGATCTTGGAGCTTGAGCTGCTGCTGCTACTGCTGCTGCCTGTGACCTTCTTCAGATAATCCTTGTAGGCATATCCACGATAAACCTTACCCTTCTCGTAGAATACCACCTTATACCACTTGCCATGGGCTGTGGTATTTACCACGAAGACCTTACTGCCCTTCTTCATGACATGTACCTTGCCGGAGGAGGAGGAAGAGGATGGATTCTTACGAATATTCAGATTACCCTTCACCTTATACTGCACTGCCTTCTTCAGCTTCTTGGCACTGACATAGCCTGTGAACTTCTTCTGTTTGGAATTCTGGTACTCGACCTTATACCACTTGGAATTATGCTTCTTGATAAACTTTACCACTGCTTCCTTCGGCAGATCGACCACCTTATTGGAGCCCGGATGCTTGTAAATATTCAGCTTGGCTGTTGTCACATAGTACTTGCTTGCCGCCTGACCGATCAAAGGGCAGGTAAGGAACAAACCGCATACCAGCATAAGGGCTAATAATAGAGATTTTGCTTTTTTCATATCTTCTCCTCCTTCTCATGATATAAGTTTCATTGCTACGATATGATGCAGGGCCTTGAAGGCCCGGATCCTACTCTATCTGCTCATCTTAAGGAACATGGCTGCCAGCAGCTTGACCGTGTGGATGATGGCCTGCTCTTCAAATGTCTTGTAAGCCACCGGCGCACTGTCGTCTGCCTTATCGGAAATGGCGCGGATGATCACAAACGGCGTCTTATTCAGAGTAGCAACCTGCGCCATGGCAGCACCTTCCATCTCTGCACAATAACCGCCGAAATCCTTCACCAGCTCGGCACGCTTGGCATTACCGGAGATGAACTGATCACCGGTCACAACACGTCCCACATAGCAGGAGATCTCCGTATTCACCAGCTCGCAGGCCTCCTTTGCCATATCGACAAGCTCCGGATCTGCCTTGAAGACCGATGTCTCCAGATCCGGGATCACACTCTTCGCATAGCCGAGACCGGTTACATCGAAGTCATGCTGGATCGCATCCGAGGAGATAACGATATCGCCCACATTAATATCCTTATATAAGCCACCGGCAACACCGGTATTAATGACCATATCAACACCAAATACGGTGATCAGGAGCTGTGTGCAGATACCCATATTTACCTTACCGACACCGCTCTTTACCACAACAGCGTCCTGCTTCCATAAAGAGCCCTTATAAAATGTCATCCCTGCGATCGTCTGTTCCTCTTTATCTTCCATCTGTCTGATTAATGCGGATACCTCTTCCTCCATCGCACCAATTACACCAATACAAACCATAGACTATCTTCCTCCCTGTATATCACTTGATCTCCTGCCGCCGATCTGTCAGCCCCCGGAAATGCGACACAAGCCGCATGGGCTTCTCTATGATAGGACAGATCTTATTTTATTCCGGCACAAAGCTATCTATACTATAGCATATATTTCTAAATTTTACCCTTATTTTCTGCATTTTTTTTGCTATTCATTTTGTAGAAAAGGTGCTATACTGAGTTTGATTATGACAAGAGTCTTATAAAATAAGGAGAGAGAGATAGATATGTATAGCTATAAAACGAGGGGAACCTGCTCCCGCGAGATTCGTTTTGATGTGAAGGACGGAATTATAACAGAGGCACAGATCGTCGGTGGCTGCATGGGCAACACACAGGGTGTGTCCAAGCTCGTGATTGGTCGCTCTGTCGATGAGATCATCGGCTTACTCGAGGGGATCGACTGTGGCGGACGCGGTACTTCCTGTCCGGATCAGTTTGCCCAGGCTCTGAAGAAATATAAAGAGAAGATTGCCGGTTAATGGCATATCCTGGGAGGCTTTAGATTATGAAGAGAATCATATTAACCGGCGGTGGAACAGCCGGTCATGTTACACCAAACATGGCTCTGATGCCAGGTTTGAAAGAGGCTGGATATGATATCCAGTACATTGGCTCCAGAAATGGTATGGAGCGTCAGCTGATCGAGGAGATCGGGATTCCTTATCACGGTATCTCTTCCGGTAAGCTGAGACGATATTTTGATCTGAAGAATTTTTCCGATCCATTTAAGGTATTGAAGGGCTATGCAGAGGCTTCTCATCTGATGAAGAAGCTGAAGCCATCGGTCGTATTCTCCAAGGGTGGATTCGTTACGGTACCTGTCGTTCTGGCAGCCAGACGTCGCGGCATCCCTGTGATCATTCACGAATCGGATATCACCCCTGGTCTGGCCAATAAGATCAGTATCCCTGCTGCGACCAAGGTATGCTGTAATTTCCCGGAGACGATCAAGTATCTTCCTCCGGAGAAGTCGGTTCTCACCGGATCCCCGATCCGTCAGGAACTCTTCGATGGTTCTGCAGTGGAAGGCCGTAAGCTCTGCGGCTTTGCCGGCGAGAAGCCGGTCCTGCTGGTCATGGGTGGCAGCCTGGGTGCAGTGGCTATCAATCGTTCTCTGCGTGAGAATCTGGATGCCCTGCTGGAACAGTTTGATATCATCCATCTGTGTGGTAATGGTAATCTGGATGAGAGTCTGCTTGACAGAGCCGGCTACAAACAGTTCGAGTATGCCAAGGAGGAACTCACTCATCTCTTTGCTGCCTGCGATCTGATCATCTCCAGAGCCGGAGCGAATGCAATCTGTGAATTACTGGCTCTGAAGAAGCCGAACATCCTGATCCCGCTGCCTGCATCCCAGAGCCGTGGCGATCAGATTCTGAATGCTTCCTCCTTCGAAAAATCCGGTTACAGCTATGTGCTGCAGGAGGAAGAACTGACCAGCGATACCTTACTCAAGGCCGTTCAGTATGTCTACGACGAACGTGAGGAGTACACACAGACCATGGCCGACAGTAAATTAAACAAGGCCATCGACATTATCATGGGACTGATCGAAGAGGTGTCCTTGAAATAAGCAGATGGAAGGTCCATCTGACCTTCCACAGGATACATGGTAACAAAAAGGGCGTCAACAGATTCGCTGCTGACGCCCTTATCTTATTCTATACGACTTCGCTGTTTCTCAGCTGGGGTCCTTTCTTATTACTCGATGGAATGGATGGTATCGATTCTTGTCTGATGTCTTCCGCCTTCGAACTCAGCATCCAGCCATGCATCCACGATAGCCTTAGCCATCTCGATACCAACGATACGAGCACCAAATGCGATGATGTTAGCATTATTGTGCTGTTTGGTTAATCTTGCGGAAACCGGCTCGCTGCATACAGAAGCACGGATGCCTTTTACCTTATTGGCAGCCAGGGAGATACCGATACCTGTACCACAGATCAATACACCACAGTCTGCTTCGCCTGCTGCGATAGCCATAGCAACCTTCTGTCCGTAGATTGCATAATTGCAGCTGTCAGTTGTATCTGTACCATAGTTGATTACTTCGTGGCCCTTGTCCTGAAGGTACTTGGTGATAATCTCTTTATATTCTACTGCAGAGTGGTCATTACCGATAGCGATTTTCATGATTCTATTCCTCCTGAGATCATAATGGGTACTGCGGATCACGGCATATATCCGCAGTCTTTGATAAAATTGATATTTAAAGTATAGCATCGTGATTTTTTAGTGTCAACGAAACAAGGGGCCGTAAATGGTACTCTTTTCCGTACAATCCGTGGAGGAATCTCTGTCTTCCGGACGATCTCAAACTATCGATAGTCCATCCGGATGCGGATATCATTTCCTTCCACGGTCACATCGGCATAGCTTCCGCATACCAGGGGCATAGCCGGAGGAACATGTCCCAGATCCACATCCATGATGATAGGAACCTGGTAGCTCTTCAGTATCTCTGTCACCGCATCATAGGCATCCAGCCCCATGATCGGCTCTCCGTTATATGGTCTTCCGATCAGAAAGCCCCTGGTCCGGCGGAACCAGCCGGTGTGATCCAGCTGCCATAAAGCACGACGGATGCCCAGGACATTCAGATCACAGGCCTCCAGGAACCAGATGACGCCATCCTCCTCATATCTCTGATTAAATTCCTCCACCTTATCATAAATCGTACCGCTGAGGTTAGCCAGACAGTCGAGGCAGCCACCCAGCAGGCGTCCGGACATGTGATAGGATTCCTGTCCTGCAGGATAGGAGGTAAGAATCTTCTTCTCCGTCAGATGATAAGGGACACAGGGATGCTCCTCATCCTTCAGACTCTCCTTCTCCCACAGCTCATAGCCATGGACCTCCCGGGTCTTACCGGACAGGAGATCAAAGGCCGTCTTCAGATTATCATACCATGGTGTCATGCCGAAGGTCGCTGCGCAGGGACCATAGATGGAAGCGGTATCACAGATGGTCGCCAGCAGAAAGGTAAAGTTGGTATTATCGGAATATCCCATAAACCACTTAGGCTCCGCCTGACCGATCCGGTCGAAATCCACATGATCCAGGATCTCACACATCATCTCTCCACCGCCGCAGGAGATTAAGATATCATTTTCCCCACTGCAATAATAGTCATTCAGCTCCTGCGCACAGAGCTGGGGAGTATTACTGATCCCCACACCAGATCCCTCGTATGCATTGGGGCCGATATCCATCTGGTAGCCCTTATCTTTCAGGATCTCCTGAGCGTGGTCAAAGCCGCTCCGGTATGGTTCGATATTACAAGCAAAGGCCGGTGCCACAAAGCCAATCGTGCCACCTTCCTGTAAGAATCTTCCGTATCTCATCTCGATCTCCTCCTCTATCATCAATCACAGGCCTCCGGCATCCGTCGGAAGCTCTCATCTGCTTTTCATCGTAATATGTCTGATTATACCCTATTTTCTGCTCTTCGAACAGCTGATATTTTCAGACAAATCTCTGTCATCTGTTCATTTATTAACAAAATATCCGAAAAAAATCCATTTTATTATTACATCTTTTGTGAATCTTTCCCTTGATTTGTTACAAAATTATTAATAATTCCTTGACAATGCGTAACATTTCATATAAAATAGACCACGGAGCGAATATTTAGGAGCACTAGAAGGAGTTTGATTTTGAGTTATTTTAAACATAAATTATTAACAATCGCATTTACATTATGCCTGGGATGCGGCATGGCATTTGCTCATCCGACACCAATCCAGGCGGAGACAACCGATACCGTCGAGGAAGCACCTCCGATGTACGATGCCCTGTCTGAGGCAGAGGACACCGTGGAAGATGCACCTGATGTAATCGAGAGTAGTACAGAAACGACCGAGACAAAGCAGACCACCGTCTCTGCTACCACAGCTGCCAAGAAGACAACAACAACGACAGTCACCATCAAGAAATCCTCTGCTCAGCAGAAGAAGGATAACCTGAAGAGATGGTACAATGTTTGTAATAATATGCTGAAGAAGCTGCGCAAGTACCACTTCCATTATGGCTACAGCGCCGGCAGCACTTTCAAGAATGCTCTCAAAAACGGCAGGAAATGTAACTGTGCCGCTTATGTATCCTGGTGTCTGCAGGAGTATGGTGCGATCTCCAAGGGGGGTACTTTCTATTCCAACCACGGTTCTATCCGCAAGAAGGGCTTCTCCTTCGATAAGACCAAGGTGAAGGTAATCAAAGTAAACAAGGGTGTCAGCCGTGCTCACCTGAAGCCGGGTGATGTGGTATGCTGGAGAAGCTTCAGCCATGTCTGTGTCTACGGTGGTAAAGATAAGTCCGGACGTAATCTCTGGTATGAAGGTGGCAAGAATGCTACCAACGGCAGCCGTCGTTATGTTGCAACCAAGAAGCGCAGATCCAGTTATAATGACCGCCAGACCGTTGGTTACATCATCCGAATCATCGGTTTACCGTGATTTTTATCCGATGTTTCCCTGTGAGACCGATACATATTAAGAAAGAAAATATATCAAGGGCGTTTGCTTATGCAAACGCCCTGTTTTTGTCTATGGCACTCTGACATAAATCCATGCCTAGAGCCAGTCCTCCATGAGATTCATGGTCATGGCCCAGGCCGGCACTGCTGCCCCCTCATTCTCTCCCACAAAGAGAAAGGCTGTCTCATAGGCCGGTCGTCGGGCCGGATAGATTCCCTTGCCATCCGTAAAATACAGAACACCTCTCAGATAAGAGAAGGCTCCCTCTTCCAGCAATTGATCAATATAACGGAAGGCCGGACGGAAATCGGTCCCGCCTCCGCCAACCATCTCAAACTCGCGGAAGAGGCGCTCGACATCTTCCTCCGATGTCACCAGCCGATCGGAGCGCACCTGATTATCACACTGAATCACCCGGATCTGACTCTTACGGAAGAAGCTGTCTCTCTCCGTGATGATACGGAAGGTCTCTTCTAAGAATCTGCGCACCAGCTTGCCATTGGTGGAGTAGCTGGTATCGATCACCACGACGAAATCCTGGATCTTATGGACCTCCCGGCTCTCCAGTGGCTCGATCAGAGGCATATTTTTATAAAGCCGCAGACCATAGGTATAATAATTCAGATCAAAGGAATCCTCATCACAGTGTAACTCCTCCCGAAGCACGGTAAAGCGCCGGAGGAACTCCTGATAGGACCTGCGGCTCCTGCCCCGGCGGATCTGGGTGCGCAGGCTGGAGGCTCCCTCCGCCTGTTCCTGACCTCTGTGCTCCATCTCCTGCTGGGTTCTTCGTCCGATCTTGTCCCAACGCTCTCCCGCCTGGCTGGTCTGCGGTGACTTTTTCTCCTCCGTCGGCCAGAAACGATGGTCGTCCACATAGAACTCTCTCTGCATCTGAAGCTGGGTCTCTGGATCTTCGATCCCAAGCAGATCCTCGTAGACGGCTGCTGCTGTCACAGGAATCTGCTCCGTCTTCAGATGTTCATAATAATTCAGACGAATTCTGGACAGGATACGCCTGGTCGTCGCTTTATCAAAGGAATCGATCGTATGCTCCACACAGATATCACAGGCCAGCCCCCACAGGATCACATTTCTCCTGCCCCGCAGCCAGAGATGCCGGAAGATACAATGCATCACACTATGAAGATAGGCACGATTGAGATAGACCGGATTGGTCGGATAGACCCGGAAGAGCTGTGCCACGTCATAATACAGGCGGATTCCATCTGTAGCCAGAGTCCTGATCTGCTCATGGGGTGAGAATTCCAGAGCGGACAGCGCCACATCCAGATAACGAAAGTCCATATATAATTCCTGTCGGATCTGCGAGAGGATCTTCTCGCTCATCTCCTGCTCCCACTCTGTCTGTGTCATCACATGTCATCCTCCGGATCATCAAATGTATCAAAATCGTCAAAGTCATATTTCTTTTCTGTCATCTTACTGCGTTTGGCATCCATGAGATAAGCCACAGCCTCTCCCCACTCTGCAGCGATACATCGCTCCATCCACTGTGACAGGACACCTGTCTCCGGAGACAGTTTCCTGCAGACAAACTGCAGGGCCTCTGCATCACGATCCTGCAGGAGGATCTCCATCAGCTGCTGTGGCCGCTCCCGCATGGCCTTCTCATATAAATCCGCCGACTCCCGTGACAGCCTGACAGGATATCGCAGACGACAGAGAGCAATCCGGCAGAGATTCTCATCCGTCTCACTCAACATCACCGAGGGATAGCACTGGTCATATTTGCTCAGATCCAGCCGTCCGTCCCGGAAGACCCGCCTCATGCGAAGTCCTTCTCCTTCGATGCTGCGGCTGAAGATATGGGCCGGGGTAACCTCATTTAACCACTCATAATACTCGGGAAAGAAAAGCACACATTCCTCTCCCCTTGCAAGCATCCTCTTCCTGTCTCCCGGCTGAAAATGTATCTCCACATCCGTCGTCAGACGCTCCAATAAGAGCTCCAGTCCATTTTCCTCTTCCACACTGCCCCGCAGGATCAGACGATTCAGTCGCAGACAATTCATAAATTCATCACTGCCGATGGCCCGGATCTGCCCGCCCAGACTGATCTGTCTCAGATTCCTGCAATTATAAAATGCTGCATTATGCAGTGTCGTCACGGTATCCGGCAGCCATACCCTCTCCACATACTTACCGCAGATGGCAGGCAGATCTACCCTATCGATCCCGTCTATCCTGTGCTCTGTCCACTCTCCGGCTCTGTCCTCCGGTGCTTTATCCACCAAAAGTCTCCGAATCATCCCTGTAAGTTGATATCCCTCCCTGGGATATCGTTCCGAGGCCGAGAAGCAATAGGGACCAATCTCGGTCACAGCTTGTCCTTCGATTCTGTCCGGAAGGATGGCTTCCTGACTCTGACCGAAGAGACGCAAGAGGCGGACACCGGACTCGGCGGGCTGCCACATGGCCACCATGGACTCCCAAGCCGGCTCAGCCATGGATTCACAGCCCGTCCTGCTCATCTCATATCCCTTTGTATCTACCCTCTTCCTCTGTTCTGACTCTGTCACCATAATCCTTCCCTCTTCTCCGGCTGCTGATCTTCTTGCTATTATTATCTTCTGCCTATTCTGCCTATATGAATGCTTTCGCTGCTGATCTTCCTGTCGCATGTCTGTTCATTTTCTCATTAAGTAAATCATACCACAACTGGACTTTTTTACAAATTAATACTATCATAAGATTAAGCAAATACAAGGACTCACAGGAGGTTATCTCATGCTGGAAAGAGACTTACACCGGGCAGAACGAAGCTATGTCTGGCCGGATAATTATTATATGGAGACAGATGCATCGAAACGCCATGCCTGTCTGGAGGAAGCCCTGCAATCCGATCCTTCTCCCGAGAATCAGCTGCGGCTGCAGCTCTGGAAAGCACGCTATGAGAATAAGAAGGGCAAGGTGGATGGCACAGATGCTTTCATCAAGGGATGGCTTGATATGGTCTATGCTGTCGATCATCAGACGGGCTTCTTCGGCGCCCGCACATGTAAAAAGATGATTCCTGAGATCATCCGGTCCCTTCAGCTGGACTCCCTGGCAGAGCATCCGGACATGCAGGACATCTGGTATCGGGAATATCTGCATTTCTGCTGCTTCTATATTCAGATCAGTGCGACGGATAAGGCCTACTCTACTACCATCTTCGGTATTGCAAAATTATTCGATGATTCCCTCATCCGTAAGCTGGCCCAGGATCTGTGCAGTAAGACGATCACCTATCCCAGGCAGCTCGGCATCTATGACAAGCAGCTTCTGCTCCGGCAGGCGGCCAGAGACGCCTACGGGCTCTACTACCCGGATCATGTGGACCTCTATGAGGAATGTATGAAAGAGGCGGAGTCCGGCACGCAGGAATGATACTATGATAGCGTAATACAAAATGTTACGTTTACATTGTGATATATAAGATATTGTAATATAAAACGATATATTTCTATCGTGATACATAGAAATTCATTTATACAGTAATATAAAATAATATATTTCTATCGCGATACAGAAGAAAGGATACAGATTATGAATAAAATAGCTTTTATCGGTATGGGCAATATGGCACAGGCAATCGCATCCGGATGGATCCGTCAGGGTCTCCTCACCTCCGAGCAGGTTCTGGCCTACGCCCCACATTATGACAAACTGGAGAAAAATGCTGAGAGATTCGGCTTCACACCATGTAAGGACAGAGACGCCATGATCGCTGCCTGTGATGTGATCATCATGGCCTGCAAGCCATATCAGATCGAGTCTGTTCTGAAAGAAACCAGCGATTTATTAAAGGACAAAGCCTTACTCTCCGTGGCTGCCGGATGGAATATGAATAAATATGCAGCCTACCTGGATCCGTCAACTCGTTTCCAGTATATCATGCCCAATACTCCTGCCATGGTGGGAGAGGGTGTCATGCTCTTTGAAGAATCCAACACACTCACAGAGACGGAGCATGCCGAGATGATGGAGCTCTTCCGTGCCTTAGGACAGGTCGAGGTCATCCCGGATCACCTGATGGGAATCGCCACTTCCATCACCGGCTGCGGTCCTGCCTTCGTCGATCTGATCATCGAAGCACTGGGGGATGTCGGTGTCAAGTACGGCCTGCAGAGAAAACAGGCTTACGCTCTGGTATCCCAGATGATCCTGGGCAGCGCCAAGCTGCAGCTGGAGACCGGCGAGCATCCCGGTGTTCTCAAGGATAATGTATGCTCCCCGGCCGGCACGACCATCCGCGGAGTGGATGCCCTCGAGCATAATGGCATCCGTGCTGCATTTATCGATGCCATCGATGCGATCATGCGCCCTTAAAAGGTAAGGGAGCGATACTTCACCTATCGTTATAATGTAATCGATCGACATCTTTACATATCGTTAAATGTATCTGCATTGAGGTTATTATGAATATAAAACGCGCCAAAGAAGAGATAAAACATACCGTCCGCGCCTACCTGCAGAAGGATAGCCACGGCCTTTATCGGATTCCTGAGACCCGTCAGAGGCCGATCCTGCTGATGGGACCTCCGGGCATCGGCAAGACACAGATCATGCAGCAGATTGCCGAGGAATGTGAGATTGGCCTGGTCTCCTATACCATAACTCACCACACTCGTCAGAGTGCCGTCGGTCTGCCTTATATCCGCGAGGAGGCCTACGGAGACCGGACCTACTCCGTCACCGAATACACCATGAGTGAGATCATCAGCAGTATCTACCGTTATATGCGGGAGACAGGCAGAGAGGAGGGTATCCTCTTCATCGATGAGATCAACTGTGTTTCTGAGACCCTGGCCCCGACTATGCTGCAGTTTCTGCAGTGTAAGACCTTTGGTAATCAGGCCGTTCCCAGGGGCTGGATCATCGCTGCAGCCGGGAATCCGCCGGAATATAATAAGAGTGTGAGAGATTTTGACTTCGTCACTCTGGACCGCGTCCGCCGCATGGACATCGAAGCAGATCTGGATGTCTTCCGGGAATATGCCAGAGATCACCGGATCCATCCCTTTATCCTCAGCTATCTGGAGCTCCGTCCGCAGAATTTCTATCGCACGGAGCGCGATGTTGACGGTCTTCAGTTTGTGACGGCCCGTGGCTGGGAGGATCTCAGCTATCTGATTGATTCCTATGAGTCTCTCTCCATCCCGGTCGATGAAGATGTCATCCGCCAATACCTGCAGCATGAGGACATCGCCAAGGATGTTGCAGCTTATTATGATCTCTATCAGACCTATCAGAAGGAATACGATATCAGTAACATCCTGCAGGGGCAGGTAAAGACCAGCATCTATCAGCGTCTCTTTCATGCTTCCTTTGATGAGCGCCTGAGCTGTGTGGAACTGCTGACAGACGGACTGATTCAGAGGATCCTGACTGCTTGCGAGGAAGACCGTGTCACCGATGACTGCTATGCACACCTTCGTTCCTACCGCCGTATGCTGTCGGAAGAGAAGGAGACGAATCCCCTGGAGCTCTACAGACTTAGTCTGCAGAATGCAGAGCAGGCTCTCAAGCTTAAGGAAAGCACCGGCCTGCTGACTCCGGAGGAGAAGACACACAGCCTGTCTGTCATCGACCTGCTTCGTTCCTGGACTCCGGCCCGGGCATCGGATGCCCGCTCCGCTTTCCAGGCGGTCCGCTCCGCTTTTGATGGGCAGCGCCAGGTCAGAAGCTCCGCCATAGCCGCTGCCTCCCAGGCCCTGGAATATGCCTTTACCTTCATGGAGGAGGCCTTCGGCGAAGGACAGGAGATGGTTGTCTTCATGACAGAGCTATCCATGCACAGCAAAGCAGCTGCCTTCATCACGGAACATGGCTGCGACCGATATTTCCATTATAATCAGACTCTTTTAGTCGGCACGCGACGTGCTCAGCTGATTCAGGAGATCCGACGAGATGAGATCTACGCTTCTGCCTCAGAATATGAATTCTGATATATACTATATACTGATCATCGAGTCATCGAGAATATAATTCAGTGATTCACTTGATCATCAGAAAATAAATCACGGAAAACAAAGTTCAGTGACTCGGTAAAATTATGAGAGGAGGAAGATTCCATGAAAAAACAATTAACTATCTGCGTCTATGGCGCAGCAAGCAACAATATCGATTTTCATTTTGTTGATAAGGTAGAAGAACTCGGCAGGGAGCTGGCCTCCCGTGGACATATCCTGATCTATGGCGGAGGAGGCTGCGGACTCATGGGAGCAGTTGCCCGCGGTGTATCAGAAGAGAATGGGGAGATCATCGGTGTGGTTCCTGATTTTATGAACGAATTCGAGGACATTTACAGCAAATGTACCACCACGATCACTACCAAGACGATGGCAGAACGTAAGAAATATATGGAGCAGAAGGCAGATGCCTTCGTCATCGTACCGGGCGGAATCGGCACCATGGATGAGTTCTTCCAGATTCTTACCCTGATAGAACTCAAGCGTAAGAAAGCCCCGGTCATCATCTTCAATATCGCCAGGTTCTACAACTCCATCATCGATTATATCGACACCAGCATCGAGAAGGGCTTTATCCAGCCTGCAGTACGCGATCTCTTCAGCGTACAGGATAGCGCCTCAGAAGTACTGGATGCCATAGAGGAGATGCTCTTCTGATCACATGAGACAGAGAATATCACATTCCTCCCTGAACTGACAGGATTCCGCATAACATGGAAGACTGCCCTTTGGGGAGGTTTTTTATTGGTTCAGAAAAAAACATTTGACATTTATTTACATGTATTTTATACTTTTTATAAGTAATTTATGTTTTATGATTGCAATATATTTTTTTTAACATATTTCATTTTATTTTATTATCAATGCACATTTTTTAGAGCCACAGAATTCCCTGTATTCATGCATGATTTGTATAGAAGATATTATGTACAAAGCAAAATGAATGGTATGCACAGAGGATTCTGTAGTCCATACACCATCTGTACAGGAGGATTATCATGAGAAGAAAGAGTAAAAAAGCCACAGAGAGCGAGCGCGAGGTTCTGGAGTTATTATGGCAGGAGGATCGTCCGCTGACCACCGGAGAGATCGTCGCTCTGTCAGAGGATAAGACATGGAAGCCCAGTTATATCCATCTGATGATCAATTCCCTTCTGAAGAAGGGGGTCATCGAAGTATCCGGCTTCAAACAGACTGTTAAGAATTATGCCCGTACCTTCTCCCCTACTATGACCAGAGAGGAGTATTCCATCCATCAGCTGCGTGAGGAGAATAATCTGACTTCTTCCTCCCTCTCCCTGCTCTTCGGCGCTTTGATGGAAGAGGATATTGACCGGGATACCATCGACAGACTGAGTGATATGCTGGAGAAGAAACGAAAAGAATTGGACGAAGCCTCTTCCGAGGTTCAGGAAGCTTCTTCCGGAGTTCAGGAAGAAGAATAAGGAGGTGACAGCATGTTTTCTCTTTATGTATGTATATGGACTGTCATCACAAGCAGCCTCTGCATCCTTATGCTCCATCTGCTTCTGAAGAATACCTCCCTTCTGATCCGCTATGGTCTGGGATTTTTCGTATTGACCTGTATACTATGCATGCTGAGACTGTTTACTCCCCTGGAGTTCTCCTGTTTTCAACATAAGTATGAGTTTCCTCACTGGATCTCTCTTCTGCTGAAGCCCCTTTCTCTGTCCTGGCACGGGATATCCATATCCTGTCTCTGGATCGTATTCTCTTTATCGGTATCCCTCATCCTGTTGATTCGTTTTATTCTCAAGACACGAAAGGGATGCCGGCTTCTGTACGATCATTCCCAGGCAACAGCGGACTATAACGAGACCCTTCATCTCATAGACCCGGATTGTAAGCTGCCGATTCGTAGAACCGACCTGCTGACCAGTCCTGTCATCATCGGCTACTTCCATCCGACGATCTATATCAGCCATGCAGATTACGGTTCCCGGGATATCTATAATATCCTGAAGCACGAATATACTCACTATCGTTATCATCATCTCATGCTGAAGCTGGGATTGAAGCTTATGACCATCCTCTTCTGGTGGGATCCCTTCATCTATCTGCTGCAGAGAGACATCTCCCACATCATCGAGCTGATCTGTGACGAAAGAAGCATGCAGGGATACGAAAGTCGTGACAGGAATAACTATCTGCGAACTCTGATGAATACCATGCGACGCCTGCGTGGTATGGAACTGCTGGAGCAGCCCGACGGACCGGTAGAGAACTATCTGGGATTTGCAAGCTGTGTGAATAAGGGATCAACAGAGCAGCGCCTGACCTACCACATGAGTCAGGATCCTGCCAGGAGAAGAAGGTCTCCTCTGCTGATCTTCCGTAAGCTGCTCCTATGCTCCTTCGCCCTCTTCTGGATGCTTGCCTCCTATTATGTCATCTTTCAGCCGGCCTATGAACCACAGGCAGCAGAGATTCAGGAAGCGGATGAGGATCCTGACCTTATGGGAGCTTACTCCAATGAGAGGAATGCCTATCTGGTCGAGCAGGGGGACGGCTCCTATGTCTTCTACTTTATGACGGAGAATTACGGTTTAACCAGCGTGGAGGACATCCCGGCAGCTGAAGTGGAAGCCGGATATTACTCTATCTATACCACCATCTCCTATGAGGATTACAAGGATCTGGGAGACTACACTGAGTCCCAGGTTTACCGGGATTTTCTGAAGGATGCTGATATGGAGTGACAGAAGCCTTTCGACTCGGACGCAAAAGGCCGCGGCAAAGAATGCCACGGTCTTTTGCATTGAAAGAAGCTATAGTAAACCTAATTTTTCATAATTTTCCTATCACAGCTCTGGAGATAATCAGTTTCATTACCTCAGAGGTTCCTTCATAAATTGGTACGATTCTTGCATCTCTATACATTTTTTCAATCGGATAATCTTTCATATAGCCATATCCGCTATGAATCTGCAGTGCGCGATCCACAACCCATACGCCTATCTCAGAGGCATAATATTTACACATTGCTGCAAGCTTGGATAAATCCTCAGATCCGTCATCATAAGCCTGGCAGGCCTGATAGATTAATCCACGAGCTGCTTCAATCTTTGTTGCCATATCAGCAACATACCACTGGAGTCCCTGAAGCTTTGCAATTGGTTTGCCAAACTGCACTCTTTCCTTCATATATTTTACAGAGAGATCCAGAGCTTCTTCCGCGATTCCTAAAGCCTGTGCTGCCATACCGATTCGACCACCGTCGAGAGCTTCCATAAAATAGCGGAATCCCTTTCCTTCTTCTCCAACGATCTGACTGGCCGGAACTCTGCAGTCTTCAAAAACCAGTTCACTGACATCTGCAGCACGGATTCCCATCTTGTCCTCTCTTTTACCAATCGTAAATCCAGGAGTATCCCGGTCTATAACAAAAGCGGTCAATCCTCTCGTTCCGGCTTCCGGATCTGTGATTGCCAGAACAGTGGCAAAGGATCCTTCATTTGGTCCCATATTGGAGATAAAGCATTTACTGCCATTGAGAATATAATCATCGCCATCCTTTACTGCCTTTGTCTTAAGTCCGGAAGCATCGGAACCTGCGGAAGCTTCCGTCAAAGCAAATGCTGCGATCTCTCCTGCAGCTGCTTTGGGGAGATATTTGGCTTTTAATTCATCGCTGCCATGTTTTAAAATGGTTGTGTAAGCCATATTATGAACGGAAACCACCTCTGCCACAGCTGCATCTTTTCTGGCGATTTCTTCTACCACGATAGCTTTTTCCATCATGCCCATTTCCACGCCGCCAAACTCTTCCGGAATACCGATGCCCATAAAGCCCAGCTCTGCAAGCTGCTCCAATATCTCCGGTTTCATGGCATTATTTATGTCCATCTCTGCAGCCACCGGTGCGATCTGATTCTCGGCAAAATCTTTTGCTAATTCTCTGAGACCCTGCTGGTCTTCTGTATATTTTAATCCCATATTATCTTCTCCTCATTCTACTTCCATTGTAAGAAATGCATTCATCGATCTCTCATTATATTTTCATTGATCAGAACGCATTCATCGATCGCTCGATAATGTCATTCTGAAGCTCTCTTGGAAGCTGTCCGAATCTGGCAGTATATGCAGCGACACGGACGATCAACTCCGGATAATCTTCCGGATGCTTCTGCGCATCGATAAGCTTCTGATTATCAATTACATTAAACTGTAAATGATATCCATCTAATTTTGCAAAATAGGTATCCAACAAGGTAATAAATTTCTGCCGGGTTTCCGGATTCTTCATCACGGAAGCGGTAAATTTCATATTTACCAGATTACCATCATTGGTAATGGTCTGATCAATCTTAGAAATCGATTTTATTACAGCAGTCGGACCATTTTTACAGGTTCCCTGACTTGGAGACATACCATCAGACAAAGGTCTCCAGGCATTTCTGCCATCCGGCAAAGCTCCTACCGTCTCTCCCATTCCTACATGAGCGGAAACAGAGGCCATAGATGGACAATAATTGCTGCCACGCAGATTCTTATATGACTTATAATCTTCACAGATAAATCTGACTACTTTTACCGCAATATCATCAACATAATCATCATCATTACCATATTTTGGTGCCTGATTGATCAATGTTTTCTGAATATCGTAGTACTCTCCTTTAAAGTCTGCATCCAGAGCTTTCAGCAGAGTATCCATGTCTATGATTTTCTCTTCAAAGACTAATTTTTTCAGAGCAGCCAGAGAATCAGCGACCGAACCTGTTGCTACATATTCAACACCCGGACAGTTATATTTCGCACCGCCGTCCCACGGTCCTTTGCCTCGTTCAATACAGTCATCGATTAACAGACTGCTGTAAATCTGAGGATTGTTCTCCTTATGCGCCTTCTCGATATAATTAGCCATGATAACCTCTATCTTGTTAAAGTATTTTAACTGTTTTTCAAAGGCATCATAAAATTCATCATAGCTCTTAAAATTCCTCGGATCACCAGTCTTGATTCCTACCTGCTTGCCGGTTCTGGTATCATAACCATCATGGAGGGTAAGCTCCAGAACTTTGCCCATATTGTAGAAACCACCAATATTGTTATTACCCCAGTATTTACCGGTCGGACCGGAAGCGACACATCCGATATCCACGATCGTAGGCCATTCATCCATATCTGTCATGCCACGATCAACTGCCTGCTGTTTAATTGCTTCATAACCAAAAAATTTAGGTTTCATGGTAACCGGCAGATCATCGCAAGCCTTTTCCATAACTTCACGATTAAGATTCTTATGGTACATAATGGCAACATCCGGCTGTGGAAGAGCAAGATCTTTATCAATCTCCAGCATTAATATGGTCAGATCATTGGAAGCATCCGATACACCATCAGCAAGAACGCCACCCAGAGTCGGCTGCTGAGAGATAGGATGTCCTGCCCATACTTTAGCAGAAGCCTTAGTGAGGAAATATAATATCTCATTAAAATTAAACCAGAGACATTCCAGATATTTCTTCACTTCTTCCTTCTCTTCCGGTTTATAATAAGGAATGAGATATTGATCCAATCTTCCCGCAGGAATTCCTGCTCCACCTGCAGCATCATAGTAATTAAGAATATGTGTAAACCAGAAGGACTGGATCGCTTCATAGATATTCTCTGCAGGATATCTCAGCGCTCTGGAGCAGATGCGGGCTATGGTCTCAAGCTCTTCTTTTCTCAGAGGATCCTCTTCTGTTTCTGCCATCTCTTTTGCTTTTTCAGCATATCTTAAAGCAAATTCCATGGCACCGTCACAGCAGATCAAAGCAGCCTGATAGTATTCTTTTCTGGAAATGTCCTCAGGTACAGATACATCGAGAGAATCCAGCTTTTCCTGAATCTCCGCTTTGATATCCAGCATACCTCTCTTAATCACTTTCATATGATCCGGGATGAAATTACCGCTGCCGCATGCGATATATCCGGAGCTGACCACACCTGCGTCCAGCGCATCTCTCACTTCCTGAGGGACATTTTTCATCACGATATCCTGAACGGATTTTCCCTCCCACCAGGGAAGAACCTCTCGTAAAGTCTGTTTGTCTTCCTCCGTGATCAAATATTTATCACCTTCTCGGCTTCCAAACTCATCAAGCTCTTCCAGGATGGATCTCCAGGCCATATCAGGAAGTGGATTTAAGGCAAATGGTTCCGAGGAGAAGTTACCTACTACCATCTGCCAGTCTTCGATAACAACCGGCATCTGATTCGTTAAAGCACGAAATGCAAGAGCTCTCCTTATAATCATTGGCTCGTTTTCATACTTTTTCATCGTTTCCGTAAGAATCACGGCACGCTCTACTCTCAGTCTTGTCATAGCAAGCTTCTCAAAAAATTCTTTTCGGTCTATTCTGTCAACCGGTCTCTGTTTCATAGATTTCCTCCTCCATCAATAATCAATACTGTTTATTAAATAATCCGGCAACACGGATTCCTGATGATGCGAAATAATGCTTTACTTTATCCACTCTGTTCTTGTCAGGTGCCTTAAGATCCGGCAGCTTATAAGTCATTCCCACAGATTCGTATTTGGATACACCATATCTATGATAGGGTAATACATAAAGGTAGGTATACTGTGGAAGTGTGCTTATAAAATCTGCCATAGCCTTTAAATTATCAAGAGAATCATTGATACCCGGTATCATAGGATAACGAATAGCCACAGGAACCTTCATCTCCGATATCATATACAGATTGGATAAAATCCGTTGATTATTCACACCGGTATAGTAGAGATGTTTTTCATTATCCATATGTTTTATATCAAAAAAGACTTCATCAAAATACGGGACGACTTCGCCCACAACATCTTCCGCTGCATATCCTGACGTATCCAATATCAGATGAACTCCTTCCTTTTTCAGCTTCCTGGCTGCTTGTATCAGAAAATCTTTATGCAGGAGTGCTTCTCCGCCGGAAAAGGTCACTCCGCCATCCTCTCCATAAAAGACCTGATCCTTTAATAACTCTGAGACAAGCTCATCCACTGTCATACTCTTCCCTGACATGGTGAGTGCAAGACGGTTACATGCATCAATGCAGGGACTCCAATCTATCTTTTTTTCAAAATCAAAGATAAGATCCTTATCACCTGACCGAATCGCATTTTCCGGACAGACCTTCACACATTTCATACAATGGTCACAAAGGACTTTATTAAATTGTAATTGTGGCTCCGTCCTCTGTGATTCCGGATTACTGCACCACATACACTTTAAAGGACAACCCTTAAAAAATACCGTGGATCTTATACCCGGCCCATCCTGCAAACTGAATCTCTGGATATTGATAACATTAGCAGACTTCACTGTTTTTCTATTACTCTGTAGCATATATAGCCCGACCTCTTTTCACCCGCAGATTATCTGTATCCCATCGTATATCCGCGGCACTTTTCATCGGGTTTTTCCCGCGACGCCTACATTGCACCCGTCCAGATCAAAGAAGAAAAATACGATTTTTCCCGGATCCAGATCCGTTGTATCAAGCAGCATATCTGTAATTACCGAGATGATATTATTCTTGGCTTCCTGATTTCTGTCAGGATTTTTCGACCAGGTGATGGTAAAGACTGCCTCCGGACATCTCACATTTTCCAGTGGAATCTCCCGGATCAAAACATTTACTACCTCTCTCGGAGCCTTTATGGAGGAGCTGACAATATCTGTCACTTTCTCGATAAATTCCTTCTTTTCCTCCGATGTCTTCTTTACTGTCCAGTCAACTTTAATAATCGGCATAATCCTTCTCCTCTCTCAACATCACTTTATCATAGTTAAATTCAGGCATCACAGAGTATATATTTCGCTCTGATTAAAAAACGCTCATGCGACTTCGCCGCACCGCAGTATATGATACGCGTTTCGGAATTGCTACACAGCTAAAGCTGTTCCCGCAATTCCTCCAACAAAAATCTCGTACTCTATGGGGCCCCTACCCCAATCGTACTCGATTTTTGTTAGTTCGCCATAGTCTTGAAAATGTTCGCATGTAAGCCCTTATGGGCTTCCTGCGTCCATTTTCAGACCATGGACTCACTCGTATCATAAAAAAAGATGCTATACTCCTTGTTATAAGTATAGCATCGGCAAATGTAAATCAAAAATATTATTATTGCAATAAAAACCATAGTCTGCATCCTATGATATCATAGTAAAAGACCTTAAAGGTGATAAAATTCTTTTATAAATTCAACCAGTGAATTCGCTGCATTAGATAAAACCTTACCCTTCATATAAGCAAAGGTGAGACGCATGCTTAACAAATCAGAATCTCCTACCTTAAAATAAGCGAGCTGATCCGCTTTCGAGAAAGCATCTATCATATATCTGGGCATAAAAGCAAATCCTCTCTTTGATATGATCATGTTCAATATCGCATTCATGCTTGTCATAGACATGATCTTATTCGGAACAAACTGTGAGTTAATAAAGAATTCATCGGACAAGGCCCTGACTACAAAGCCCTTATTGAGCAAGTAAAAATACTCTTCTTTGATATCGTCCAGTTCCAGTAGGATGGGGTCTTCCCTCGAAGACTCCTTCCCCTCCGCCAGAGGATGCTTTTTATTGGCTATGAGATACAGAGGCTCATCTTCCAGGTCTATATAATGAAGCGCAGAGGACCTCTTCTTATTCGTCTGCACATAGATCAAAGCACAGTCAAGCAGACGATTCGGCAAACGATCCTCCAGAGTCGGTGAGGCATCATCCTGGATATTAAGATCGATCTGAGGATATTTCTCTAAAAAAGGATTCACGATCTGCGGGATCAGTAAAGATTGCATCTGAAGCGGAATCCCCACTTTAATACTGCCCGAAACAGAATTACTCAAAGAATCGATCTGCCTCTGGAAATTTTTATCCAGTTCCATACATTTAAGAACATATTCCCTGTAATATTCCCCGGCCTTTGTCAAAGTCAGAGGAGTGGAAGAACGGTCGAAAAGCTTCATACCGATGGAATCTTCCAATCGATTAAGGTACTGTGTCATTGACGGCTGTGAAATATAATTCTTTTCGGCAGCTTTTGTGATATTGCCCAACTTATAAATCGATAAAAAATAATCATATTTTCTATTATCCATCAATTAGCCTCCTTTGAAAAAGCCCGGGTACAGAAAAAGTTCTTATTCCCATTCAAAAACTCCTCTGTTTAAAATAATGTCACCATCCTCTTTATTTACAAAGCGAAAATATGCTTTCTGATCGCTGATCTTCCAGATCTGCATCTTCACAGGGGTATCCGGATACAGAACCGCAGTCATCTGTGCAGCCATACGCTTCATTTTTTCCGGCTGTCCCGGGATCAATGCATCGATTGCCATCCTGCAGCAGAAACCAAACGAACACAGTCCCTGCATGAATGAGGATTTAAATCCCATTTTCTGAGCATATTCCGGATCTACATGCACAAGATTGGTGTCTCCGGTCAAACGATAAAGCAGATTCTGCACCGGAGAGATATAATCATCGATCTCGATATCCGGATTCCTGTCAGGAATTACTACCGGGCTCTTCGGCATCGGCTTACCACCAAAGCCACCTGCTTCATGAAAAAATGTCGTGGAGTAATTCGTGCATACCAGATTACCCGCTTCATCTCTCACATCAAGTCTCGTCTTAACAACAGCGCCCCTGCCTTCTCCTCTGTCATAAACGTCTGTGATCACATCCTGATATTGGAATGTTCCTTTTAGAGGATCAATCGGTCGATACATGATCAATTCATGATCCATATTCAGAAAGGAGATGGTAGGCTGAATCAGGTCATTGGCAAGCATGGACGCAGGTAATGGCATCCATTGATACGGTTTCACATTGACAGTACCCCAGTAAGGAATGGTTCCGTAGGAAGGAATCGCTTTCAGATCCTTCTCATAAGTATAGTGAAGATCTTCTCTTTTTGCACCTACGGCCAAAGCATAAAGAACGATATCTCTCCAGTTATATTCCAGATATCTGGGTTCCATTTTTTTACCAATAAGTTTTTTATCCAGATCTTTAATAATCATATCATTTTCCTTTTTATTTTTCAATTAGTAAACATCATTCATTAGTAGAAAAGGAAGACAGTGATATAAGTATATCATCTGACCTCCTTTTCATTCTAACCACACATATAAGATATCAGGATTGAATCTTTATATATATTATTTCGCAGCCAGCTGCTTGTAATATGCCAGTCTCTCCATGGCATCAGATTCTGTCTTTTCAAAGAGCTCCTCGGCCTGATCAGGGAATACTTTCATCAGAGAAGCAAAACGTACTTCATTCATAAGGAAATCTCTGAAGTTCATCTTCGGTTCCTTGGAATCAAGAGTGAATGGATTCTCTCCCTTCTCTGCTTTTTCCGGATTATAACGATATAATGACCAATATCCGCAATCTACAGCATTCTTCGCTTCCATCTGGCTGGTGCTCATACCACCCTTTTTAATTCCATGGTTGATACATGGACAGTAAGCAATGACGATAGATGGACCCGGATATGCTTCTGCTTCCTGTAATGCCTTGATCGCCTGAGCTTTATCAGAACCGATACAAATCTGAGCAACATAAACATAACCATAGGACATGAAGATTCTTCCCAGATCTTTCTTCTTGGTTCTCTTACCACCTGCAGCAAATTTTGCTACTGCTGCCGTTGGAGTGGATTTGGATGCCTGTCCACCCGTATTGGAATATACTTCTGTATCGAGGACAAGTGCATTAATATTCTGTCCGCTGGCAAGGGCATGATCCAGTCCGCCATAACCAATATCATAAGACCAGCCATCTCCACCGATCAGCCACTGAGAACGTTTGGTAAAGAAATCTTTATTCTCATAGAGATCAGCAAGAATATCATTCTGATCTTTTACCGGCTCGAGAGCCTGGATCAGTTTTTCTGCTCTCTCTCTTGTACCCTCTGATTCCATCTGATGATCCAGCCATTCTGTGAGTGCTTCATCGAGTTCATCATTTACATGTAATTCGATGGCAGCCTTTGCTTCAGAGGCCATCTCTTTTTGAAGCTGTTTTGTTCCGAGGAACATACCAAGACCAAACTCTGCGGTATCTTCGAATAAGGAAGAGTTCCATGCAGGTCCATGACCTTTGGCATTGGTTGTATATGGTGCAGATGGTACAGATCCGGAGAATACATGAGCACATCCTGCAGAGTTAGCAACCATCATACGATCACCGAAAAGCTGAGTGAGGAGCTTGACATATGGTGTTTCTCCACAACCGGCACAGGCACCGGAGAACTCAAATAATGGTTTTTCAAACTGACTACCCTTTACAGTAAATTTCTTGAAAGGATTCTTCTTTTCAGGGAGAGCATTCGCATATTCCCAAAGTGGAATCTGAGCCTGTTCGTCAGAGAGCAGTTCCATGGTAAGTGCCTTTTCCTTTGCAGGACATACCTGAACGCAGTTACCACAACCGGTACAATCCAGAGTTGATATATTCATACGATAGAAAAGTCCCTTTGCACCTGTTGCTGCTACTGTCTCAAATCCTTCCGGTGCCAGCTTATTTTCTTCTTCCGTAGTCAAACTCGGACGAATACATCCATGTGGACATACGAAGGAGCACTGATTACACTGAATACATTTTGTGATATCCCAGTGTGGAACACGGATTGCAATTCCTCGTTTCTCATAGGCTGCTGATCCTACAGGATAAGTACCATCTTCCATCGGAATCATTCCGCTGACAGGTACATTATCTCCTTCCATTCTATTGACCGGAATCTGGAAATCTTTGATATATACCGGTAAGTTCTGTTCTGCTTCCGCCTTCTTGTCCTCAGCATTTAACCAGGAATCCGGAACATCAATCTTTACAAGGTTTTCAGCACCTGCATCGATTGCTTTCCAGTTCATAGCTACTACATCGTCACCCTTTTTGCCATATGTAACCTTAACAGCATTCTTCAGATAATCCAATGCATCATCAATCGGAATAATATCTGCCAGTTTAAAGAATGCAGACTGCATGATCATGTTCGTACGGTTTCCAAGACCAATCTCTCTGGCGATCTGTACTGCATTGATCGTATAGAACTGAATGTTATGAGCTGCGAGATATCTCTTCATCGCTGCAGGAATATTTTCTTCCAGTTCCTCCGGTGTCCAAAGTGTATTCAGAAGGAAGATTCCTCCATCCTTCAATCCTGCAAGAAGATCATATTTCTCCACATAAGACTGCTGGGAACAGGACACATAATCCGCATTATCGATCAGATAAGTAGAGCGGATCGGATCATCTCCGAAACGAAGATGGGATACGGTTACTCCACCGGACTTTTTGGAATCATATGCAAAATATGCCTGTGCATATTTATCTGTGTTATCACCAATGATCTTAACCGCACTCTTATTGGCACCAACTGTACCATCAGATCCCAGTCCCCAGAATTTACATTCCTTCGTTCCCGGATGAGAGATGCTCATTTTATCTGCAGTCGGAAGCTGTGTTCCGTTCATATCATCGATAATACCAACCGTAAAATGATCCATAGGCTCTGCTTTTTTCATATTTTCAAAGACATCATATATATGCTGCGGACGAATATCTTTACCGCCGACACCGATTCTTCCGCCTACAATAACCGGCTGATTTTCTCTTCCGTAATAAGCTGTCTTTACATCCATGTACAGAGGCTCTGCCTGGGCATTGATCTCTTTCACACGATCAAGTACTGTGATTGTTTTTACCGTATCCGGAATGTATTTGAAGAAATATTTTAATGAGAAAGGACGATATAAATGTACGATGAGGACTCCTGTCTTTTCTCCTCTGGCATTTAATTTATCAACCACTTCCTGAATCGCCTCTGTCATAGATCCCATGGCTACGATCATGCGATCTGCATCCGGAGCTCCGTAATAATTAAATGGATGATATTCACGGCCCGTAAGCTTTGTAATCTCTCCCATATAATGATCAACAACATCCGGAAGCTCATCCCAATAACGATTAATTACTTCACGCTGCTGGAAATGAATATCCGCATTCTGAACTGTACCTCGAATACAAGGATGATCAGGATTTAAAGCATTTCTTCTGAACTGATTCACAGCTTTCATATCAACCAGTCCTGCAAATTCATCATACTCTAACATTTCAATCTTCTGAATCTCATGTGAAGTACGGAAACCATCAAAGAAATGTAAAAATGGTACTCTTCCCTTGATCGCTGCCAGATGGGCTACCGCTGCCAGATCCATTACCTGCTGCACACTGGCCGAACTGAACAGGGCGAATCCGGTACTTCTGGTAGCAAGAACATCCGAATGATCGCAGAAGATTCCCAGACCATTGGATGCAACCAGTCTTGATGCAACATGAAATACACCAGGAAGCAGTTCACCGGCAATCTTGAACATATTTGGGATCATCAGCATCAATCCCTGTGAAGAAGTGTAGGTACTGGTAAGTGCACCTGCCTGAAGGGAACCATGGACTGCACCGGAGGCTCCACCCTCAGACTGCATTTCTATCACTTCTACTTTTTCTCCGAAAATATTCTTCTTACCTTCTGATGACCACTCATCAACATGCTGGGCCATATCGGAAGATGGGGTGATCGGATAGATTGCGGCTACATCAGTAAATGCATATGAAACATATGCTGCAGCTGTATTTCCATCCATAGATTTCATTCTACGCTTTGCCATAACTTATCTCCTCCTTAATCGAATTTTTCATGTCGGAATTTATACACAAATAATAGCACTCGCATTATAGTGTTGTATAATATCAATTACTCCATTATTATCATAACTTCAATCCTATGATAAGTAAAAGAAATGGCGCCGTATCCGGTGAAACCACTCTGATACGGCACCACTGATTCATCTATAAACTTATTAGAGCAAATTGGAAGAACAAGAATTATTTTTTAGCATTTTTCTTAGCATCATTAATATCCTGAATCTCAGCATAAGAAATGCTATTATCAGTTCCTTCACCGATGAATGTAACTGTTTTCTTTGGTCTCTGGTCAACATAGAGTCTGAAATCCTTAGGGAAGGAATACATTCCGGCTGGATCATTGAGGTATTTCTGAGGAACGATGTCATCAAGATCGATGTCAGCATAGATGATACCTTCTTCATCGCCAGGGATGGAAGCAAGAACATCACCGTTAGGAGCGAAGATACGTGTGCAGCCGCCGCCAGGAGCGAGTGTAGCGTACTGTTCTTCTGTCTCGCAGAGCATATCGATCATTTCCTGTGTGAAGATAGATGTTGTCATCAAGCTGAATGTACATGTTGCCATAGCATAGTAACGAGCAACGATCTCACAGTCACGAGCGCCGTATAAGTTATGTCCTGCACTCTCATCCTGATAGATAGGCCATGCAGAAATATGAACCTGTTCGTTCTTAGCTGCATATCCAAGGATAACCTGTGGAATAGCGTTATTCCAGCACTGTGCACCACCGATATTTCCAAGAGGTGTCTCATATACCGGCATCATATCAGCGCCACCATCAGCCCAAATAATCTTCTCATTTACGGAAGCTTTGAACTTACGATGTTTTCCTAATAAGTTACCTTCAGGATCAAACATAACCTGTGTAAGATAGAGGGACATTCCTTCTCTTTCTGTCATGGAGATGCTGTAGTAAACCTTATTACGACGAGCTGCTTCACTTAATTTAGCAATCTGTGGTCCAGGAATTACAACTGCCTGATCATATAATTTCTGGTAGAAAGGCATCCAATCATATGCCGGACGCATCCACAGCCACTGTGGATAACCAGGGATCATAGCTTCCGGGAAAGCGATTAACTTAGCGCCATTTGCAGCTGCTTCGTCAACTAATTTACATACCTTATCTACTGTTGCGTCTGTATCTAAGAAAACCGGTGCTGCCTGAACTGCTGCTACTTTATATTTTGCATGTAATACCATAGTGTCTCCTCCTTATCATACTATGAATGCAATAAAACGCATTTTTTAATCTTATTTGTTACGAGCTTCTAAAAAATGATCACTTTTTACTTGTCTTCATTATAGTTGCTGCAAGCCTAAAAGTAAAATACCATTTGGGCAATCGCTTCCATAGGTTCCAGCCTATGATACGCGTAACGGAATTGCTTCGCTGCAAGCAGCTTTCGCAATTCCTCCAACAAAAACTTCGGATTTTTCACACATCTGCGCTCCGCTTGATGTGCAATCCTCAGTTTTTGTTGGTTCGCCAT
>R05__coassemble_239_pt1 | contig 30475 bp, 25 predicted proteins | sample R05__metabat2_low_PE_006 | metagenome-assembled genome bin R05
GTATATAAAATATAATTATTAAAACTTTTATTTCAAGAAAGGAGTAAATATGGATTCAAATCTCTCAAATTATATGATAAACTCTAAATATAAAGATCGCTTGTTTCGCTTTTTATTTCAGGATAAGAAACACTTATTATCCTTATATAATGCAATCCGTGGAACCAATTATAATAATATAGATGATCTGGAGATTACGACGATAGAGGATGTCATCTATATGAAGATGAAGAATGATTTGTCCTTTATTATCGATTCCTGTATGTCGGTTTATGAACACCAGAGTACTTTTAATCCCAACATGCCGGTGCGTGGGCTGATCTATTTTGGGATATTATACAATAAGTATATTAAGACGAGAGAAATCAACATCTATTCATCGAAGTTACGTAAACTTCCCACACCGCAATATTATGTCTTTTATAATGGCGATAAGGAGTTTTCGGATCGTACGATTCTCAAGTTATCTGATGCTTTTGAAAAAACTCTGGAAGATGGATCCTATGAGTGGACAGCGATTATGCTAAACATCAATTACGGATATAATCAGGAACTCCTGGATCATTGTCGTATCCTTCAGGAATATTCTTATTTTATCCATAGTGTAAAGAATTGTATCATGCACGAAAATGACACGAAAAAAGCGATTGATACTGCAGTGAAGCAATGTATCAGAGAAGGTGTTCTGGCAGAATTCTTACAAGAGCACCGGGCGGAGGTGATAGAAATGTGTCTTACAGAATATGATGAACAGAAAGTTATGGCTGCTTTTGCAAGAGAGGCTGAGGAGGATGCTGCAGAAGCACGGGCAAAAATCGAACAAGCGAAGAAAGAAGCACAGGCACAGATTGAACAAATGCAGGCAGAAGCAGAAGCCAAGGTAGAAGAAGCAGAAGCCAAGGTAGAAGAAGCAGAAGCCAAGGTAGAAGAAGCAGAAGCTAAATTCGAGAATACGCGTTTGTATGATATTAAAAATATTATGGAGGCCTTGGCATACACAGCGGAGCAGGCCATGGATCTTCTGAAGATTCCTGTTGTGGAGAGACAGAGATTATTGGAGAAGTTAGGATAGCCGGATATAGATAAAGATAATAGATTCAGGCAGAGTGGAAGCGATTCACTCTGCCTGATTTTAGGATGATAGAAAATATCATGTAATATCACTTATGATTCGTGTTTTCTGTGAGGTTCACTCGGCCATGCCTTGTTCTCTCAGCATGTTTATGAAGCCGTAGACATCTCTGCGGGCAATCTCTTCCTCCACTTCATATTCCTTAAGTACGAGTTCGATCATCTCCTCTTCATCCTGACATGCAGGCATATGCTCCCAGATATAGGCCGCTACCGGTGTCATATTGATCATGCCATTTATCTGTCGGGCAGCTGTACCGGTAGGAACCAGGACGGCCTCGCCGGCAATCTTTCTTAAAATATAATTTTTATTTGTATTCATTCTGTTCCCTTTCTTATGAAATCAATCCAGCAGATAGACATATCATAATCCCTGCCACGAATCGGAATCATCCTCTGATTCACCATTTTCCGATTCCGTATTGTCGGAATCATCGGTACCTTCTGACTCCGTATCCTCAGAATCATCGGTATCTTCTGACTCCATATCCTCAGAATCATCGGTATCTTCTGACTCTGCATCCTCGGAATCGGTATCTTCTGATTCCATCTCCTCGTGTTCGTCCTCGATTATTTCGTCTGACCAGAGATATTCTGCGAGATTCTCTGTATAGATTACCACGGTTGTCCACCGATAATGATTGATCGATTCCGGACACCAACCGTCGCTGCTATGGTATAAAAGCAGATTACCCTTAAACTCATCATTCCAGAGATAGTTATACAGATATGTAGCGATGGCTTCGTTATTCTCTGCTATCCGGGATTGCTTGGTGTAATATCGATTGGCAGGGACCTTATCCAGAATCAGATAATATTTGGACGAGCAATCCAGACATAACATCTCATCAGAGTAATCCTTCTCATTCCAGGAGGAGATTCCTTCGACTTCACGCTTATATTTCCCTTGAATACAGGAGGAAATGTAATTCGCTGCCATATACTTACAAGGTACCAGATAGAGAAGCAGGACAAGAAAGCATACGGGAGCCAGGCGAATCAGTCCGGACCGCTCCTTTACAGAGGTCCATATTATGGCAAAGGATGCAGGCAGAAAGGCTGCCATAATACCATAACGGAACCAGGCTTCCTCCGCAGATAATAGGTAGAAGACGATCATCAGCCAGGATATCATCAGGAAGATGGATTGCTTCTTATTCTGCCGGATGCTCAGGAAGCTTGCGAACAGGAGTAGAAGAGATGGTATCATTTTTACCATTCTGTGCACAAATAATGTATCGATATAGAACTGGCTCTTGCATACGGGGAGATAATATTCTTCGAACATGGCCAGCCATGGCTTCAACATGCCGGTGGCATATAATGCGATGCTTATCAGGAGTATCAGCAGAAGAAACAGTCCCAGCAAAGTCAGTGTACATTTTCTTGTATGGTTCTTTGCATTATATCCACAGATCCATGCTGCAATCGCAATCAGACCGCATGCCAGATGGCTGTATAGGGATAATACGGTCACGATTACCAGCAGAAGATCTCGCCAGGCTATGCCGGAAGGGTTCTCTGCCTTGACAGGAGCGGTCATGACATACCATACGGCATAAACCATGCATGGCATGATAAATTCCAATGAGCTGGCTCCGGTGGAATAGCTTGCAAGGCATAGAAAGAGATAGATTAATATGGCTGCTGTCCGTGGGATAAGATTAAGCTGCTTTACCATATCGGATAGGAGAAGCAGAGAGAGGATCATACATAGGATCTGTAAGATTAGAATCCCTGTCTCCCGTCCTAGGAGATAAGAAGCTGCCATCAGGAGATAGGGTGTGAGGCCACCGGTCGTATAGAGATCCTTATAAGGTAGCAGGCCATCCATGGCCAGATGCTTGGCCGCGACCAGATGGGCGATCGCATCCGAGCCATTTAACTCCAGATAACATTGCGGATATAAAAAGCTGGTATTTACTGACAGAAGAGTGATTCCGCCAATCGACAATAGGATAATTACGACAGTCCATACCATTTGCTTAGGAGACTTATCTATAGACATAATTCTCATCCTTTCTATTTTTAAGAATAGATCGCATCGTGCAGGCAGTCTGCAGCCGACCGATCCATATTACAATAGAGTACATATACAGGCACCTGCGAGATCAGATCCTCGATGAGATTCATCAGTTGATCCATGTAAGCCGGATTCCAACTATTTTGTGTCGTTTCACTGAGAATATAACGGAAGGCTGCCATCCGGTTCGGGCGTTCTACATGATTGTCTTCACTCTGACGGATGACCACGATGGCCTTTAGGCGACCCTCCATATTGCGAAATATATTCGAAGACCCGCACATAGGAAGTCCGTAAGCATGATAATCTCCGGAGAAATCCTCCGAAGAGATACGTTTTCGTCCGATGATAGATCTGTCACCATTCACAACCGTCGCGCCATAATATTTCTCCCACAGATCCGCATGGGTTGACTTACCGGTGCCGGAAGGGGCAGAGATGACGATGCTGTCTCCCTTATAGTTAATGTGAGAGCTATGCAGGATGATTCGACCGTAATGAAGCATCAGCTGCTCGAGACAGCAGAAGGAGAGAGGCCTGCGAAAACGTTTCATCATATCATGAACCGCATCCTCGTACTGGTAATAGCAGCATGCTGTTTGCCCGTTCATCCTTGTCATGGCATAGGTGGCATTCTGATAGATAAAATTCCGATATTCCCGGCCATGGCTGACCAGTACATTTTCCCCGAGACCCTCTGCGATAATCTCATAATCATTGATTGCCTCGCTGTAATCCTCTGTCTTCTCAAAGGTCAGCGTAAAGTCAATATGTTCCTCCTCCGTATAAAATGTGGAGGCATTCACCGAATCGATCAATGGAAAGGAACTATACAGACGAATCACGATGTCAGCGATCTGATATGTAATGGAGTAGGTATCCGTCGGTGTTAAGTGGTCTTCGATATCTGTGGACAAAGGGTCTGTCCCATAATCTTCTGTATCTGTTGACAAAGAGTCTGTCCTGTAATCTTCTTTATCTTTTGGCATATTTCTATCCTGTAAAATGTAATGTGTTTTTCTTCCGGTTTATCAATGTAAAGTGCTTTTCTTCCGGTTTATCAATGTAAGGTGTTTTTCTTCCGGTTTATCAATGTAAGGTGTTTTATCCCGTCTTATCCTTCTGTATATTTTTCTGCTTCTTTTTCAATCAGCTTCAGGAACTGATCCGTCATATCACAGAGATATTGTGGTTTACCGGCAAAATCACCGGTCTCAGCATAGGCAGAAGCTGCACAGATCTGGCAGGAGCTTCGTTTCGGACAGACAGCGCAGTCCTCGTGAATCTGCAGCTGATCGGTTGCCTGTCTGACCTTCTGCCAGCATGTATCAAAGGTATTCTTCTTCAGATCAAACCAGGGTCCAGGTATCATGCCACAGGAAGACATCTGCCCCTTCCAGTTTACCCAATAGCTGCTGATACCACCGCGGCAGGCGACACCACGCAGGCCATAGTAAGGATCCTTCTGATAATTAAGGACCTGATCCAGAATCTTATGAATGTGTTCTGCAGGGTTCTCTATATGCGCATTCATCTGGTTGCGGAACTTCATACAACCGGCGGTGCATGCGTCAAAACGAGCCTGCAGATTCAAGCTGGCATCCCCTTTTCTGACCGAAGGGAAGACATAGGGTACAAAAGCCAGCGGAAGCTGTAAACGGTTGGCTATGGCTACGATGCCTTCATAATCTTCATAATTATCCGGCGTCAGCATGGTGTGAATCCGGAGCGGTATCCCGGGCTGCTTCTGATGGATTTCCTCCGGACTCAGCCCTTCATAAAACTGTTTATTATACTCCTTGATGGATTCCAGATTATGAAGCACCCGCCGGAACATCTGCCCCTGGCCGCATAATCGCTCATAAGTCTCATGACTGGCTCCGTAGAGAGATACATTTAGCCGCTTCGGCGGATCCTCTCCCAGAAAATGAATCATATCTTCATCCAGCAGACTGCCATTAGTATTAATTATGATATACATGCCCAGCTGCTTCAGCCCCTTATATAATTCCCGGAATCCCGGGTACATGAGAGTCTCGCCACCGGTAAGTAATACGTAGAGGGTGCCTGCCTCCACAGCCTGCCTGGCCAGATTCAGCCAGAAATCTACCGGCTGTAAACCGCCGGCTTCCACTACCTGTGCCTGCTTCTGCTCGATATAACACATACGACAGCGGAAGTTACATAAGGGCGACAGCTCAAAGGTCGCACCCAGGGGAATATGCATCCTATCGGCCTTGGATACGAGGTATTTTTCGTAGGAATCCTGTAATTCATCTAATACTTCCATAGGTTTTCCTTTCGATTATCTGATAGAGCCTGGATCGGAAGAGCATAATGGTCCATACTTCTTGTGACTGGGGAAGCGTCCGGGAGGTTTTACCATCCATCCTGACCTGAAAAGCGGGGATAAGAAAAGACCCCTTTATAAAAAAGAGGCCTCATTATCTTTTATTCTACGAGTGCAGACAGATCAGCTAAAACCGTATCCCTCTTCCTCATTAACATAACCACGAACCATGCAGTGATACTGCTGATCCATCGGGTGAGAGTTCTTATGCATTACGGTATTTCCACTCTGATACCATTCACTTGTTCCGGCATAGGATGAACCCTTTACGCAATATGCAAGAATACCATCTACACCGCTAAAGCTTGCAGACTTGCCACCTAACTTCTGCGCTTTGGAACATCCGTCAAATACTAAGCATGGACGAGAACAACCAAGGGATGAGGAGAAGGTTGATCCGTTATCCTTCTGAGGACCTGTAAGACATTCATAAGCATCCGTGCCTTCCGGGTCACCACAATCGGCTATAGTGTGATTTATAGTAAATTCTTCAATCATAATCATTGGTATGCTGTATTCTTTCTTCATCTTTCTTCCTCCTTCGATCCTGACGATCTTTATCTTCTCCGAATTCCTCTGCCATCCGGACTCTTCTTCCTCCGGATACCAGCAGCCCCGGAGTTCATCCACCCTAGGTGTAAATCTATTCAATCCATGTCATGACCATCCGGCAGGCATCCTCAAGGGTTATCCTTTAAGATAGTATGAACATATCTTTTAACACCATTTTCTAAATTTATTATATCGAAAATCAGCCAAATGTCAACCTATTTCCAAGTTTTTCTTATAAGATAAACCAATTTCTTGCAAAATCAACAAATCAAAAAGTGATTGGGCATGATTATCATGCAAATCTACAATCCTTATGATGACGTTCCGTCCGGATATGACCGGATTCGTGGTCAGTATTCGTGGTCAGGGATTCGTGAGCAGAGATCTGTGGTCGTGGTCCGGGTCAGAGATCTGTGAGCAGAGATCTGTAGTCGTGATTCGGGGGCAGAGATTCTGCGGTGAATGGCCTTGGAGCGTGAACAGATGCTTATGATTATGGATCATATCATCATATATTATGGGGCACAGGAGTAACTTGCTCTATATTGATTAAATTCAGGGGCATAGAGCAATGCCTCAGACAGTTAATTTGCTCTATATTGATTAGAATCAGGGGTATAGAGCAATGCCTCAGACAGTTAATTTGCTCTATATTGATTAAATTCAGGGGCATAGAGCAATGTCACAGATTAGAAACTTGCTCTATAGAAAGTGATATACAGAAGTTAGAGCAATGATCGGAGAGAAAGGAATTGCTCTATAGAAAGAAAAAGATAGGAGATAGAGCAAAAAAGCAGGTAGTGGACTTGCTCTAAGTAGGGTTAAATGAGATAGATAGAGCAAAAATATCGGTAAAGAGACTTGCTCTAAGCAGGGTTAAATGAGATAGATAGAGCAAAAACTCCGGTAAGAGACTTGCTCTATATGAGGATAAACGCGGACGGTAGAGCAGAACTACACAAAAATTGCTTACTTTATATAATATGGCAAATATAATAAAAAGATGTAACATGACAAAACTATGTAATGTGACAAGAAGATGTATGCAGATGTAATATAATAAGAAATATCACTGATGAACGAACAGGAGGAATCTATATGCCGAGACATGGTGATAATATCAGAAGACGTAAGGATGGACGATGGGAGGGGCGTATACTGTTACCGCATCCGCCTGGGCAGAAGGCTTCCTATAAATATGTATATGGCTATACGCTTAGAGAGGTACAGGAGAAAAAGAACCGCTATATCGCTTTGATCTATCAGAATTCCTGTAAGGAAAGCAGCAGCTGTATGATTACAACAGAGGAGCAGACGAATAGCAATCAGATATCTGAGGAGAAGCAAACAGGCACATCGGAACAGAGGATCGATACCGCGCACATAAAACAAGTAAAGCATGCTACTGGTGATATGTCTACAGAGGATAGAGAGGTTAGCAGTGCGTCAGATTCTGAAGAGAAGCATCAGGATCACAAAGATTCATGTAAGAACTCCGCAGTGCATGTGATGACTTTAAAGGAAGTATCAGAGCAATGGCTGCAAAGCAAGCGTTATCAGATCAAAGAATCCACCTGCAGTTGTTACACCTTCATGTTGCATAGATATCTCTTCCCGGAAATGGGGCATATGCCGATATGTGATATAACTACAGAGCATATATCCGAATATCTGAAGCATAAGGAGTCAGCAAATGTGTCAAACCAAGTGAACATACTCTCTCCCAAGAGCCTCTCTGATATACGCAGCTTAATCCTTCAGATCATACATTATGCAAATAAACAGGGACATCACCCTGGTCTGCAGGGCTATGTATACAGCCCCAGGGTTCCCCACCATGCCGTCTCAATATTTACTCAAGCAGAAATCATTCAACTGCAATCCTATATCCAATCCCGGATTCCACAGCAGGTGAACCCAAGCTACCTGGGCATCCAGATTGCTTTAAGTACAGGTCTTAGAATCGGTGAAATCTGCGGATTAACCTGGGGTGATATCGATCTAAAGAAAAGAATCATCTGTGTAAATCGTACTCTGCAACGCATCCAATCCTATGATTCGAATTCATCGACCAAAACCAGGCTTATTCTTGCCAGTCCTAAGACATCTCACAGCATCCGGCAGGTACCGATCACAGATACTCTTTATCAATTTATTGATGTCTACAAAAAGGCTATCATTTCTCTTATTCCGTCAGATTCGGATGTCTCCATGCATTTTCAGGATTCCAATTACATCCTTAGTAATTCGTCCAGACTCGTCGAACCCAGATTATTTCTTAGCCGCTACAGAAGGATATTACAGGAAGCAGGACTCCCCCAACATACATTCCATGAAATCAGACATACGTTCGCTTCAAAGTGCATCCGCTCCGGCATGGATGCCAAGATGCTCAGCGAGATTCTCGGCCATTCCTCCGTGACGATCACTCTGGCCCGCTATGTACATTCTTCCATGGAGGACAAGATGACAGAGATGGAGAAAGCAGACAGAAGCTATGAAACAATCCCCTCATGAACCAAAAACTGGATTCATGAGAGGACTACATGGTAACCCCCTGCTTATCTATGATAATTTTTCTAACAAGCTTTGTCTCTCTGCAGATGGTATCCTAAGAAGATCCATCGCCTGATCAGCAGTATACTTAAGTGATCCCATGATATTTTTGATTGCATCAAGACGTGTATTCTCTATTCCTTCTGCACGACCTTCTGCACGACCTTCTGCACGACCTTCTGCACGACCTTCTGCACGACCTTCTGCACGGCCTTCTTCCAGGCCTTCCTCTTCTGCTTCCTTCGCAATAGCTCTTAAAACCTTTTTTTCATCATATTCTGTTATACACATCTCTATTACCTCCGATTTATGTTTTTGCAGAAACTCTGATAAAATATGTTCTTCAATACACTGATCTACTGCTGATTCTACAGCAGTTTTTAAGTCTTTATGCCGTTTCATGGATGTTTTCACGCATGCAATGAAATAAGCATACTCCTGCAATATACGGCACTGTTCTAACAGCTCTTTATTATAGCCATAGTTAATATTTAACATGATAGCAGTCCATTCGTAACCATCTACTTCCAGCGGCTTTTCATATGAGTCAGATAATCTTAATAGAGAGCGATCCGGATAATCTTTATCTCCATTATAAAATACATAATACTGCGGTGTAGGTAGTTTCTGCAGTCTTGATGAATATATATTAACTTCATTCGAATAGATATACTGGCTGAATAACTTACCAAAATACATAAAACCACGTACCGGCATATTAGGATTAAAGCTGCTCTGATGTTCATAGACAGACATGCAGGAATCGATGATAAAGGACAGGTCATTCTTCATCTTCATGTAGATGACATCATCTATGGTTGTAATCTCAAGATCATCTTCATTATTATAATTCGTCCCATGAAGTGCGTTATATAATGACAACAAATTCTTTTTATCCTGAAACAGATAACGGAATAATCGGTCCTTATAGTGAAAGTTTACCATATAATTAGAACCTTTTGTACCCATATTTTTTCCTCCTTCTTGTAATCAGAAAATGTTTTAAAATAAAATATATTTTTTTAGAATATATATCGATATTTTATATCTGATTATAATTTCTGTCAATCATAATTTATATAAATTATAATATTTTTGTCTTAAAGGATAACCCTTCTTGGGGATATACTTTATAGAGAAGATATAGCATTACAGAATAACACTCTCCGAACAATATATCCATGGTATTAACGAATGGATGATTACGATTTCTAAGATTCGGAATCAGGGAAATTGAATAAACCGAATTTAAAGGAGGAAGCAGAATATGAAAAGAGAATATATAACACCGGTCATGGCTATAGAAGAGTTCAGGCCGGATGAAAGTATCGCAACAGGCTGTAATAGAGCACCGGGAGATGATCCATCCCCACAGAAGATTCAGTGTTATTTCTATAATCACAAGGTTTCCTGGGGTTCTTGTACAAATAGAAATGTAACTAAGACCGTATTCATGCAGGGTAATAGTAACTGCAATATTCAGGCTACAACTTCCGGTTCTATCGTTGCTGGTAGTGGTGTCACAAAAACTACCTATGACTTTGTCGATGGTGGAAGTGGATGGGGTGATCATAGCAGTCATTATGAAACTGCATATCATTGGGATACCCATTGGATTCGTGAAGGTCAGATTGATGCGATTGATGGTACTGGTCAGATTGTAACTTATTTTAATTCCTGATTATAATATGAGATATATCCATACCTCAGAGGACAGTTCCTCTGAGGTATTTTACATGATGTCAGAGGAGGGCTTATCATGCAGACAGTTACAGGAGTAGATGGTTCCTTCGAACAATTTCTGGTAGATAAGGCATCCTGTATGGAGGTTCCCATCGGAGCAAATCTGGAGCTCATTCCCATCTGCAATATGGACTGTAAGATGTGCTACGTTCGTACCGATATGCGGGAGGTGAATCGTCTGGGTGGTCTGCCGGATATGGAGATGTGGTTACAGTTGGGTAAAGAAATGAAAGAGATGGGTACACTATTTGTTCTTCTGACAGGTGGTGAACCATTACTCTATCCGTATTTTAAAGAAGTCTATCGATTTTATCATGAACTTGGCTTCATACTGACGGTGAATACCAATGGTACATTGATTGATGAAGAATGGGCTGACTTCTTCTCTCATTATCCCCCAAGAAGATTAAATATCACCATCTATGGCAAGGATAATGAGACCTATCATTCCCTCTGCTCTAATCCCGGAGGTTTTAATCAGTTATGTCGTGCTGTCTCCTTACTTCAAGACAGACAATTGGCAATCAAACTAAATTGTTCCCTGACCGTTCATAATTATGAACAATGGGAGGAACTATGTCGGATTGCTGAGGCTTGGGATATCCCTTTGGATACTGCTTACTATATGATGCCGCCAGCCCGTAAAATGACTCATACTATAACTGATATCAGTAGCAGGAGTAAGATAGATGAAGACAAGCTCCTGGCTTTAAGAAAACAACATGATAACAATCGTCTGAGTCCTGAATTAGCTGCGCAGGCAGCATGGAAGATTCTTACCATGAACATGTCAGAGGAGCAGAAGAAAGAATATGTCAAGGTTAAGCTGGAACAAGTGGAACATTTCCAAGCGGAGGAATATTGACCGGGCTATCGCTGTCGGGCCGGAAATGCCAGTTTCTGGGTAAAATGGGATGGTTCTATGACGGCTTGTGGTATGATGGGAGATAAGGAATATAATATCCGACAGGAATCTCTGCCGATTCTTTGGGCAAAGCTAAAGAAACGAACCAAACATACCTGCCTCTCTTCCGCTTGTGTCAGGTGCTGTCTCAAACCACTATGTCCAAGCTGTGCAGCATCGGAGTATACAGAACATGGAGAGTTTGGTAAAGAGCCAAAATATTTATGTCACTTTGCTCAAGCATTTCTGACTATATTACTGAAGAAATCTCAGGAGTTTGGAGGAGATTTATGAAGGTATATTTCAAAATCACGGATATTGTATATGAAATCAGTGGGGACATCCCATCATATGTAGGATCTGAACTCCAGGAGTATCTCTATCGCGAGGAACCGAAAGGTAAGCATAAGATCTATGTGGAACTAAAGGCTATAGATGAATTTAGTCCCTGTTCTGCCAGTCCGATTTATGAGGGATATGGTTATGTGATACTAAAGCCATATTTGGAAGATTCCAGCTGGCTGAGTCCGGAGTATCGCATCTATATGTCTGCCTATGATAATAGTCCAGTGGCTTGTTACATGGAGAAAAATGATCTGAGAAATGCCATGGCAGGAATTCATGTGCAACATTCTGACCAGGATTTCATTCAGGCAGATATTGTAATTGAATATCTTAGAAGTACAGAGTCAGTTATGAATATGAATTTTATGGAATATCTCTCTATTGATCGACAATTGGCTTGTGAGAAAGCTTTTATCCTGCATTCCTGTTATATAGAGCATGAAGGGGAAGCTATCATATTTACAGCTCCCAGTGGTACAGGTAAATCAACACAAGGCAGTTTGTGGGCAGACTATGCCGATGCCAGGGTGATAAATGGAGATCGCGCTATCCTTAAGCTGGAGGAGAATCATAGTTGTCGGGCTTATGGTCTACCTTTCTGTGGCTCTTCTTCCATAAATCATCACTCTTCTGCTCATGTGAAAGCTATTGTATTTCTGGCGCAAGGACCAGATAATCAGATAAGAGATACGATATCGTTGGATCTTCTGCGAAGACTAATGGCACAGACAACCTATAGTATATGGACGTCAGAATCCACAGCACAGGTACTTGACATCTTTGATCATATATTTAAGACCGTACCTGTTCTGGAATATGCATGTACACCGGACCGGAAGGCAGTTGATACACTGAGAGCATATCTGAGTCAGTATCCTCGACAGATAAGTTAAGGGAGAAATATATATGGTTTTATTAAAAAAATTTATGTTAAGAAATATCATCGGTGAGCATGTTCTCGTTCCAATCGGTGATACAGCCAGAGAATTCAATGGAATGATTACTCTAACGGACACTGCTGCCACTATATGGAGTCATTTGGAAGAGGTGGATACAGAGGAAGAATTAGTCTCTATATTGCTCGATGAATACGAAGTAACGGAAGAAATTGCCAGGAGAGATGTCCACGGTTTTCTGTTGATGATGCGTGAAAAAGGATTATTGGAAGATAAATCTAATCATTAAGAAAGGATGCATAATATGAAACACAAATATTTACTGAAAACGCTACGAATCCTATGCTTTATGCTGATTATGTTGCCAACTGTTGCTATGGCTGATGAAACACCGGAAGATCCTACAGAACATACTCATGTGGCTTCAAGTCCTGTCACAGAAAATCGGATCGATGCAAGCTGTGATAAAGAAGGATCTTACGACTCGGTTGTATATTGTGAAGTGTGTAAGGAAGAACTTAGCCGAGATCATTGTACCATTGCCAAACTCACCCATAAATGGAACACTGGCATAGTCACCAAAGAAGCAACCACCAAGCAGACCGGAGAGAAAACCTATACCTGTACGGTATGTGGCGCAAAAAAAGTAACAAGTATCTCGAAAAAGACACATTTTAATGAGATCAAAGCTTCTAATTATAAAAAAACATATAACAAGAAATCTAAAACATATAAGATCAAGGCATCTTGTTTATCTAAAGACGCTCTGACCTATCATTCAAACAATAAAAATATCAAGGTAAATAAGAATACAGGAAAAGTAACTGTCAAGGCTAAATATGTCGGTTCTGCCACAATTACCATCAAATCTCCATCCACCAATAAATATGAAGGAACTTGTCTGAAGATTAAATTTACTGTTCTTCCAAGTAAAACTAAGATTGCTTCGGTTATCAATAATGATAAGGGGACTTTATCTATCTTCTGGAACAAAAATGTCTCTGGCTCCGGATACCAGCTGCAGTATTCTACCAGCAGTAGTTTCAAAAAGCATACGACGACCAAAACAATCAAAAAGAAAAGTACCGGTAAGCTTGTACTTAAAGGAATTCCTGCCAATAAAACTTACTATATCCGTATCCGTACCATGAAGATTGTTAATGGCAAAAAATATTACTCTGCATGGAGTTCCAGCAAGAAGGGTAAGGTAAAAGAGATTAAGATTGTATATCAGTTATTAAGTATAGAAAATTAATTTACAGATATCAATCCGATTGATTTAAAATCACAACATTCCTCACAAAAAACACAGCATATATAATGGCAAAGTGATCCTTTTTCCACTCACGCCTATATTCTGTGATGCAAGCTTATAACCGTAAGGAATCTTATCATTTTCCAGGATGGAAGCTAAGGAATTCGCCTTTTTCCTGCCGGCCTTGATCTCCACAGGAATCAAACCATCTTCTGTAAGATAGAGGAATTCAATCTCCATCGTGTTCTTGGGATGTTTATAGAAATATAGCTGCTTGTGTCCGTTCTTTATGAGCAGGTCGGCAGCCAGAGCCTCATACAGGCCGCCCTTGACCGTACCCAGCATGATATGAGATGGGGATTCCTCTAAGGATTTTTCGGAAAGCAGGGCCTTCTTCATGCCCAAGTCAAGTGTAGCCATCAATAAGCCTATATCCGTAGGATACAAGCGGAAATTCGTCTCATCTGCGTATAATTCCGGTGGATAGTCAATGGTTTTTAAATTATGAATATCTTTCACTATGAAAGCATTTTTCAACCAATCAAGACTGGTCTCAAACTTAGCAGAGGTTCCTTTCTTCTCTATGACGCTGTATTGGAACTTATGATTCTCCCCGGATATCTGCAGAGGAATGGAACGGTAACATTTCTCCGCTTTGATCTTAATCTGCGGAGGTGCCATACGGGCGATATCTGCGATATAATCCCGATAGATTCTCTTCTGAATCTCATCGACGAGGACTATATTCCGGGATGTTATATATTCATTTACAACATCAGGCATCCCACCCACGATCATATAATACTGAAGCACCTCGGCCATCTTCTGATGAATGGCAAGAGGTACCGCTTTTTTCTCCATCATAAATGAACGCAGAGTTTCTATAAAGGAATCATCTATCTGATTCGCCCATAAGAATTCTGTAAAACTCAGAGCATACATGTCCATATATTCAACATGTCCTACCGGATAGGACGAAATAGTAGAGAAATTTATCCCCAGAGCAGATCCTGTTGCGATCACATCATAGCGTTTATCTAATGTCCAGAACTTCAGTGAAGCCATAGCCTGTGGACATTCCTGGATCTCATCCAGCAGAATCAGTGTCTTTCCTTCCTGCATAGACCTGATATCCCGGTACAGAGACAGATTAAAAATAAGACTGTTCACATCCAGGTTGCCGGCAAATATGTTCTTCAGATCCGGCTGCTCCAGAAAATTTAATTCAATATATGTATCATAATATCTTTTTCCGAATTCTCTCACAATATAGGTCTTGCCGATCTGCCTGGCTCCGCTTATAATCAGGCTCTTTCTGCTGTCTTTATCCTTCCATCGCAGCAATTCTTCCATAATCTGTCTTCTTAACATAACTTCATCCTCCTTCTCAATCCTATTATACCATGAAATAGTATTTTTCTATAGAAAAATATCTTATATCTTAGTATTTTTCTATAGAAAAATACTAAGATATCATAATTTGCCTTAACATATCCTATTCTTGCCGCCAGTAGTATCACAAAACAAATTTAAACTCACTCTTTACATCAAAATGAAAATGTGATTATAATACACGTATAAAGATATAAAAATGTGATTATTTACACATTTTCTTTTATAAAAATGTGATTAAATACACGAATATATTAGAAACAATGTGAGGTATTGATTCATGGAGAGATTTATATTAAAAAAACTATTAGAATGGAAGAACTCCTCTTATCGTAAGCCTTTGATCTTAAAAGGTGTTCGACAAGTGGGAAAAACATGGCTACTGAAGGAATTCGGAAGACTCTATTATGAAAATGTGGCCTATTTTAATTTTGATGAAAATGAAGATCTGAAACAGTTTTTTGAGACAAACAAAGATGTGAATCGCATCTTACAGAATCTGATGCTGGCCAGTGGCCAGAAGATATTGCCGGAGAAAACATTGATTATATTTGATGAGGTACAGGATTGCCCCAAGGTTATCAATGCTATGAAATATTTTTGTGAGAATGCTCCGCAATATCATATCGCCTGTGCCGGTTCTTTATTGGGCATTACTCTGGCCAAGCCTTCATCCTTTCCTGTAGGTAAAGTTAATTTTATGCAGATTGACCCCATGACATTTTCTGAATTTCTGATTGCAAATGGAGATGAGACACTGCAGGAGTATCTGGCGACAATAGATCGACTTGAACCGATACCTGATGCTTTCTTTCATCCACTTTATGAAAAGCTGAAAATGTATTATGTCACAGGAGGAATGCCTGAATCAGTACGAATGTGGACGGAGGCCCGAGATGTCGCAGCGATGCAGGAAGTTTTATCAAATATCATAGATGCTTATGAACGAGATTTTGCAAAGCATCCTAACCTGAGTGAGTTTCCAAAGATTTCTATGATATGGAAGTCTATCCCCTCTCAGCTTGCCAGAGAGAATAAAAAATTTATCTATAAGGTTGTAAAACAGGGGGCCCGAGCTCGTGAGTATGAGAATGCATTACAGTGGTTGGTGGATGCTCGCCTGGTTCATAAGATTTATCGAAGCTCTGCTCCGGGCTTACCAATCGCTGCGTATGATGACTTGTCCGCCTTTAAGATCTATCTGGTTGATGTGGGTCTCCTTCGTAGATTGGCATATCTGGCTCCTACAGCCTTTGGGGAAGGGAATCGCTTATTTACAGAATTTAAAGGAGCATTGACAGAAAACTTTGTATTACAGACTCTTCTTACGCAGTTTGAAGTTGTTCCACGCTATTGGACACAGACAAATCCCCCTTATGAAGTCGATTTTTTAATTCAATATGAGAATGATATCTATCCGGTTGAAGTAAAGTCAGAGAGTAATACTTCAAGCAAAAGCATGAAAAAGTTTAAAGAATTATTTCCGGATAAAGTGAAGCTTCGGATTCGATTCTCTTTAGATAACCTGCGATTGGATGGTGATGTTTTAAATATTCCATTATTTATGGCAGATCAGACACATCGACTGATAAAATTAGCCTTAAAGCAGATCAATCAACAGTAGAGAATTATCTCATAGGGTGCAGTTTAAAGGATAACCCTTGAGGATGCCTGCCGGATGGTCATGACATGGATTGAATAGATTTACACCTAGGGTGGATGAACTCCGGGGCTGCTGGTATCCGGAGGAAGAAGAGTCCGGATGGCAGAGGAATCCGGAGAAGATAAAGATCGTCAGGATCGAAGGAGGAAGAAAGTATGAGAAGATATAGCAAGCCTGTTATGCAGGTTGAGAAATTCAGTGCAAAGAATTCAGTTGCTTCAAACTGCAGCGAAGAAACTGTTACAGAGATTCCGGAGCAGAAAGTTAATTGTATTATTAATGGTTCTGAGACAACATTCCTTGAACTGTGTAGTTCAGTTCCTAGCGGTAAAACCGGAACATATGGTGATGCTTATATCTATGTTTGGTATAACGGAAGTATCAGCGGACAGCCTTCCGCTGATCTGACAGCTACATTGAGTGCTATGGAGAGGGCAGTAGGTTGGTCTTCAGCTGTTGGTAAACCAGGATATCATGCAGGATATATTTCTGAAGAGACATATAAAAAGGCTAATAATATTTTAAGCTAATTCTATATCGAGTATATTATATTACAGTTGCTTTCAACGGCCGTCGCATTATAGCGGCGGCCTTATTTATTATGAAGCACCAACCGACGGAGAAATTCCGTGGTGCTTCTTGCGCTGTGAAGAGGCAGAGGTCCTCATGAGAGTTTTTATATAAGAGAGAAGAGATGGACAGAGAGTATTATATTGCACAGACACATTTTATCATACATAGCGAGATTCCCCTGGAGTCCTACGAAGCGGAAGAGAAGTTTACCCATCCGGCCATACCAGGCATCTATGATGTGGAGGTGGAGATTGCATTAGCTGAGGAGATTGAGCTTCCGGATGGAGATTATGTAGAAGGGGGATCCTGCAGGATATGGCAGGAGCAGGGGACGGAGATTCGTCTCTATGATTTTTTTGATAAGTATCGGGATGTTATACGGAGTGAATGGAACGGTAAGAGCATCCGAATTCAGATCAAGGATGTGATCTGGAGAATCTGCATGAATAATAGCTTTCGCCCCTGGTCCTATATGCATCTGGAGAGGGTACTGTTGCAGCACCATGCGCTGATTCTGCATTCTGCCAGCATCCTTTATGAAGAGCAGGCGATTTTATTTACCGCACCCAGTGGGACGGGAAAATCGACGCAGACAGATATCTGGCACAGAAATGAAGCCTCCGTGCAGGATCTGAATGGGGATCGGACGGTTCTGCTTCGTGGTTCGGAGGGTTGGATGGCCTGTGGGATTCCGATTAGTGGCAGTTCGGATCGCTGTGAGCAGATCAGTGCTCCGATTGCCGGGATAGTCCTGGTATCGAGAGCAGAGGAGGATTCGGTCAGTGAGCTTTCCATGATGGAGAAGATCTGGCATCTCTATGATCAGATTACGGTATGCTCTGCCAGTGCTTCAGATGCTGAGAAGGCACTGGATCTGATCATGGATCTGATCGGTTCGGAAAGGATGGTGCAGTTGAACTGTACCATGCGGGATAGTGCCTGTCAGGTATTGAAGGAAGCCTTATTCTGAGATAAGGATATGATCTGTTCTTTCTCATGTCAGATTAATTGGAAGAAATGAAGGGTTACAGAGAAGAGTATATTGGAAATATGAAGAGTTACAGAGAAGAGCATATTGGTAAAATGAAAAGTCATAGAGAAGAGTATACGCAAAGGTATATCAGAAAGTGGATAGCAGAAAGTAAGAAGAGATAAGAACGGAGAAAATATATGGATTATTTTGAGTCGGCCAATGAATTTGAGAAATATCTGAGACAAAAGAGTGCGGATGCACGTATGCCTTATACCGGAGCGTTGGAATTATTGCCGGACTGTAATATGGATTGTCGCTTCTGCTATGTTCATCAGAATAAGGGACATCGTGTGGAAGAAGGGGAGATTCTAAGAGCGGATGAATGGATCCCTATCCTGCAGCAGGCCTATGATATGGGGGTCTATTCTCTCTTGATCACCGGCGGGGAACCATTATTATATCCGGGGTTGAAGGAGATTGTCACCTGGATGTCAGAGAAGGGGCTAGTCATGAATATGAATACCAACGGAACCCTCTTTGATGAATCCTGGGTCGAGTTTTTTAAGAACTATGGCATCAGACGCTTTAATGTATCACTCTATGGTACCGATGATGAGACCTACGAGAAATTATGCGGCTATAAAAATGGCTATACCAAGGTGATGAATACCTTTCGTCTTATGAAGGAGGCGGGATTCCATTTTTGTATCGCTGTCAGTGTCGTTCCGCAGAATATGCATCAGATTGAAGAGATGAAGAGGATTGCAGAGGAACTGGATGTGGAGATATCCTATGCGACTTATATGTTTACGGGCAGCCGCAGAGGGACAGATCCAGCGGAGCAGTATCGTATGAGTCCCTCTGATGCGGCAAAAACCAGTGTCCGTTGCTTCCATCTGCAGCACCCGAAAGCGGATTACGAGGCGACATGTCGCTATTCTCTGAGTAAATTAGCAGACCCGCATCGTTTTAATCAAAGCAAGGGCTTCGTCTGCTATGCAGGTAAGAGTGACTTCTGGCTGAACTGGAATGGTCAGATGAAGCCCTGCGGTATGTTTTCCATGCCGGAGCTGAGCTATGATTTAAGAAAGAGAAGCTTTGAGGAATGCTGGAAGAGCATGGTGGAGGATAGCCACAGGCTTCCTTCTGTCTGTCAGAAATGTGCACAGTGTAAGATGAGAGATCTCTGTCAGACCTGCCCTGCAGAAAATTATGCGGAGACCGGTCGTCTGGATGGCAAGCCGGAGTACCAGTGTCAGGTTACCCATCATCTGGTGGAATATCTGCAGGCGGAGGTGGCTCGTCTGGATCAGAATTATGTGCCGATCTCCATGGCAGGGATGGACAGTCAGGCAGACACATCAGGAATGGATCGCCGGACAGACGTATCAGATATGGATCATTTATCCGAAGGATTTGCGGAATCACCGGATGATGAAGATGGCAAGGCTACTCTGCCTAAGGTCAGCATCATCGTTCCTGTCTATAATGTTAAGGCCTATCTGTCCCGATGTATCGATGCCATACTGGCCCAGCGTCTGCAGGACTTTGAACTGATTCTGGTGGATGATGGCAGTAGCGATGGCAGTGGGGAGATCTGCGATCGTTATGCTGCTCTGGATCGACGGATCATGGTTATACATCAGGAGAATCAGGGCGTATCTGTGGCCAGAAATGTGGGGATTGATCATGCCCGTGCGCCTTACCTCTTATTCTGTGATAGTGATGACTATCCGGAGCCTGGCTGGGCAGCCAGTCTCTATCAGAAGATTCTGGCACAGCCGGATGCCCTGATCATGACCAATGTCTGGTCAGGAAATGAAGATGTTCATCGTAAATTGATCACCCAGGAGAACTTCCCGGATTATGATCACATCCCGATTAATGAGTGTGAGCGCATCATCGTCTATGCCTTTGTCTGGAATAAAATCTATCGCAAGGATTTGCTGGAACAGATCAGATTTGATGAAAGCATCTGTTATGAGGAGGATTATCGATTTAATCTGGAGTATATGAAGCGATGTAAGGAGGCGGTCTTCATTCCGACGCCGCAGTATGTCCATCTGACCCATGAGGGTGGCCTGGCTACCCAGGGTCTGGCCAGAGAGGGCAAGAAGCTATCCGATGTGGAGTTGTCCCATTTCCTGGGAGAATTGAAAGTCGTACCACGCTTTTAGAAAGCTTTGAAAAATAACAATATTATAGAAAAGCGCCATAGTGATCGTCGGTGGACGAAAGCTATGGCGTTTTTGTCATGTATGCAGGATAACGTGACGGTAGCACGCTATTCTGCTTCATATTTTGTGATGCGACAAGAGTCACATGTGCTTTTCGAAGATTATTTGTATGTCATCAGCTTCTCGCCCTTCTTGCAGGCACCTGTTTTTAATACCTTAAATGCAGGATACTCATCAGAATTGCATACCAGGCAGGCGGTTGTGGTGGAGAAACCGGCCTTTTTGATCTCTTCGATGGAGAACTTGAGGATGACCTGACCGGCTTTTACCTTATCGCCTACAGCAACCTGAGGCTCGAAGCCCTTACCTTCCATCTGAACGGTATCGATACCTACATGGCAGATCATATCCATGCCGTCTTCTGTGTGGATACCAATCAGGTGCTTGGTCTCTGCCAGAGTGGAAACCTCTCCGTCCACAGCGGCAATCACGATACCGGTCGCAGGCTCGATACCTACGCCATCACCTAAGATGCCGGATGCAAAGGTAGCATCAGGAATCTCGGAGCGAGGGATTACATTTCCTTCGATCGGGCAGTATACGGTCGCTTCCTCTGCCTGAATCTCGACATCTTCCTTAACAGGGGCAGAAGCAGCGGCTTTCTTCTTTCCGAACTTCGGCAGGGAGGCCTGCTGATCTTCATTCCAGAAGAAGTAGGTCAGAACAAATGCGATCACACCGGCTACGGCTAACATCAGGGTATACTGAACAGTACAGTGGGTTGTGATCAGGAATCCCGGGATACCGGTGACACCATAGGCGGAACCGTACACACCGATGATGGTACCGAAGGCAGCACCGAAAGCGGCACCAACCATACCACATACCAGCGGAGTAACAAAACGAAGGTTCACACCGAAGATGGCCGGCTCTGTGATACCCAGAGATGCGGATAAACCGGATGGGAGGGCAACGGATTTGGTCTTGGCATTCTTAGTCTTGACGAAGACAGCCACACAGGCCATACACATGGCAAAGTTGGCGGAGCAGGATACAGGAATCCAGGTGTTCATACCATTTGCTGCGATCATGCCGGCTTCCAGTACATTAAACATATGATGGATACCACATACGACACATAAAGGATAGATGGCACCACAGATAAATGCACCGATACCAAGAGGCAGGGACAGGAGTGCCTTTACGATGGTTAAGATATTATTTTCCACAACGATGAAGACAGGTCCGATGATGGTCATCGTTAAGAAGGCGGTCACAAATACGGTCACCAGAGGAACGACAAATAAGTCAAGCATGGCCGGTACATGTTTATGTAACCATTTTTCCAGCTGACACATCAGATAAATGGCGATGATGATCGGGATGATATGTCCCTGATAGTTTACCTGACGGATGTTGAAGCAGAGGATATGCCAGTAGTTGATCTGGGACGGATCGGAAGCAGCTGTCCATGCGGAGAGCAGGTTCATATGCATCAGTAACATACCGATGGTACCGCCTAAGAAGATATTACCGCCGAATACACGGGAGGCGGAGATCGCAACTAAAACAGGAAGGTAGACGATGGCGGTGTTGGACACCAGATCCATCCAGCTGTAGATATCGCTTCCGGCAAAGGATGGGAAGAACTGGCCCAGTGCCTCGACGAGTCCCATCATCAGACCGGCGGCAACGATGGCAGGAAGAATCGGAACGAAGACATCTCCCAGTGCCTTTACGATACGGAATGGCAGAGGCTGGGAGGCAGCAGCAGCGGCCTTGACATCCTCCTTGGTGGCAGCGGTCATGCCGGAGATGGCCAGAAATTCATCATATACCTTATTCACCGTGCCGGTACCAAGGATGATCTGAAGCTGACCATTGGAAGAAAATACACCCTTCACTCCATCGATATCTTCCAGGTGCTTGATATCTACGATGGAATTATCTTTTGTGACTAAACGAAGTCTGGTAGCACAATGTGCTGCACTTACGAGATTCTCACGCTTTCCCACGGTCTCGTAAATCTCCTGAGCAATCTTATTGTAATCCATTACTTTTCTCCTTTTTGAAATTATATTGCAAACGATTTCAATCTTGATTCATAATACATGATAAAAAATGATTTGTCTACTTGAAAATATAACCAAAATTATGAAATATAATTGTGCAATAGTAACGATTGCTTTTGAAAAATCATCTTTAGTATAATAAGAAAATGAACAGAGAATGCGCGAGACAGCATACAGGAAGCAGATAAGATATCAAATAGAGAGAATACATGAGACAGATATTACATTAGAGAAATGAGAGGGAATTACTATGACGATGAAAGAATTGGCGCAGATGGCAGGAGTATCTGCTTCTGCAGTCAGCCGTTACCTGAATGGAGGATCTCTGGGAAGAGAGAAGAGGGAGAGGATCCGTCAGGCTATAGAGAAGACCGGATACCAGCCGGACGTGGCAGCGCAGATGCTGCGAACCGGTTCCACCGATTATATCGGTCTGATCGTTCCGAAGCTGGAGTCCACCGCCCTGACCAGATTCACCTCCGGTGTGACCAATACCTTAACGGATGCCGGTTATCTGGTCTTACTGGCAGAGACCTCCGGTGAGACGGAGAAGGAGCTGAATTATCTGTCTTTATTACAGAACCGTCAGGTAGCCGGAATTATCATGCTGGCCGCCACCCTGACCCCTCAGCTGGAGGATGAGCTCAGGGATGTGACCGTACCGATCGTGGTTGCAGGACAGAGATTTCGTCATATTCCCTGTGTATATCACGATGATTATGGGGCAGCCTATGATCTGACGGACAAGATATTGGAAGAAAAGGATCGTAAGCATATCGTCTATATCGGAGTGACGGAGCAGGATGTTGCTGTCGGTCTCAGCAGAAGGAAGGGAGTCCAGGGAGCCATGAAGGAGCATGGCCTGGATCCGGAGAGCCTCCATGTGGAGATCACATCATTTTCCCTGGAGGGTGGCGAGGCAGCCATGAAGCGGGTTCTGGAGCAGGGGATCCCCTTTGATGCGGTGGTATGTGCCACAGACCGTATCGCCTTCGGTGCTTTGGATGTCATGAAGAAAGCGGGACTGCGTGTTCCGGAGGATGTCAGTCTCGTCGGCATGGACGATTACTGGGCGGGAGAGTATATCGAACCGCGTCTGACCACAGTACATTTCTACTATAAGACCTGTGGGGAGAAGTCAGCCCAGCTTCTGATGGAGATGATTCAGAATAAAGGAGAGAGTGGCCCGGTTCATCAGATTACCCTAGGCTATACCATTCGGGAGAGAGATTCCATATAGGTATGGATTTATGTCCTCGAAGGATCAATGACAGGAAATTTGTGCCGGGGATGAAAAATTCGGATGGAGATAAAAATCGGATAGGGATGAAAAATTTGGATAGAAATGATAGTTTACAAATGAGATGAAATAGTATATGATTATTTTTGCAAACGTTTTCAAAACAGAATCATGTAACTATGTAATTTGTATGAATCCTGATGAAAGCTGTGAGGCGACATCAGGAGGATCATTATATCATATGGAGCGATTAACAAGGAATGAAGAAAAAAGTAATTTTTCTGGATATTGATGGCACATTGACAGAGCCGGGCTGTAATACTCCGCCCGCATCTGCAGTGCAGGCGATCAAGGCTGCCCGGAAGAAGGGACATTATGTTTTTTTGTGTACCGGCAGGAATTATGGCATGCTGTCGCCATTGCTGGCCTATGGCTTCGACGGAGTGGTCGGATGCTCCGGCGGTTATATCGTCTGCGGGGATGAGGTCATCTATGATCAGCCCATGCCTGACCGGCAGCGGATCCGACTGATGGAGATGCTGACGCGGAATGGCATCTTCCGCACGATTGAGACGGCCCATGCTGCCTATACGGACGATTCTTTCAAGACATTTCTGGCAGAGCATGCCGGAGAGGGGAATAACAGTGAGCTGCTTCGCTGGCGCAGGCAGCTGGAGTCCGATCTGAATATTCAGTCCATGGAGGAATATAAGGGACAGCCCGGCTATAAGCTTGTCATCATGTTCGAGAGGATGGAGCAGCTGGATGAGATCAAGGCCACTTTCGGGGACGACTTTCACTATGTGGTACAGGAGATGGGAGGCTTTGGCTTCCTGAATGGGGAGATACTGAGCTCTGCCTATGATAAGGGTACCGCTGTGAAGCGTGTCTGCCGGCATCTTGGTATCCCGATCGAGGATTCCATCGGCTTCGGTGACAGCATGAATGACGTCGAGATGCTGGAGACCACCGGTCTCAGTATCTGTATGGAAAATGGAGCGGCTGCCTTGAAGGCACTGGCCGATGAGGTGTGTCCGGCCGTGAAAGAGGACGGACTCTATCAGGCCTTTGAGAAGCATGAGCTGATCTGATAAAACTGTAAAGAGCAAGCCATCGTATTGGCTTGCTCTTTTTTGTGCGCCTGACGGAGCACGCTATTTCTATTCTGCTAAGGTATTTTGCTCTCTTTTCTTATATCTTCTTAACTATCCCTTCGTTTTCACATGCGTACGGCTCGCTTTCTTCTCAAGATAGACCTTACTGCTCCACACACCGAAGAATCCGCAGCATATGCCGATGATCAGTCCTCCCAGGACATCCGTCGGATAATGTACATAGAGATACATGCGGGAAAATGTGATCAGACAGGCGATGACGCCTGCCACATAAGAACATTTCTTATAACCGGACAGATATAAGGCAGTCACCAGAGCAAAGCATGCTGCTGTGTGGCCCGATGGGAAGGAATAATCCATCGGCTTGCGAATCAGAAGCTGGATGGAGGTATTCACCGTGAAGGGACGGGGTCTGGCCACAAGTGGTTTGATGATCAGGTTGCATACCAATGCATCCAGGATCAGGGCTGCGGCCATGCTGTGACCGACGATTCTGGTCCTGCGATAGAGGATAAAGATTAAGGTCGCCAGGATCATGATGAGTCCTTTATCTCCCAGAAAGGTGAAGAAACGCATCAGGGCATCTCCGGCAGGGCTGCGGAACTGTTGGATAAAATTAAGAATCTGAATCTCCATGAGAATCTCCTTGTCTGTATATAAGTATATAAGCTCATAGCGAATCTTCATGACAATCCGCTGGCTATGTGTAATATGATAAATTATAAATTATATTTTTTAAATTTTCAATCCATGATAGGGGATTCTGTGACTTCCACCCAAGAATATGTCAGAATTTCTACGAAAGCTCTTCCATTAGGAAGAGTAGTTGTGATACAATATAACGGACTATAGAAAAATTATGCAAGCTGTGTCATATCATAGGATAAGATACATTAGATCTCATAGGGAGAGTAATCTATGAAACTGATGAAAAAAATAAAAAAAATCCGTTATATGCTTCTCTTTTACGATAGTCTGATTTTCCTCTGCTCTGCCTATATCTTCCTCATCATGTATCGAGGCGGCGGAGTCCTCAAGCTGTCAGACTCCATCAAGCATATGATCGTGGCGGCACTCTGCGTCCTGATTCCTCGCCTGGTGGGCAATATCTACCGGCAGATCTGGCGCTACGGCGGCGTGCAGAGCTACATGAGACTGATCGTGACAGACACCATCGGAGGCATCTGTTACGAGTTCATTAACCTCGCCGTACCGATCAAAACCATCACCACATCCCGTGTTATATCCATCTTCGCTGTAAATATGCTGGGATGTCTGGTTATTCGTATGTCTTACCGCTATTGCTTTAAATACGCCAGACAGGACACTGCATACGGCCGCCTCTTAAGTAATGTACTCTGTACATTTGCAGGGAAGGATATCATCGCCCAGCGTGGCAATATGCGCAGACGGCAGAAGATCGCCATCGTCGGTGCCGGCCGGGTCGGCGTCAGTCTGGCAGAGGAGCTGCTGAATAACAGCCAGGCCTACTCTGTTCCGGTCTGTTTCATTGATATCCGCGAGGATAAGATCGGCCGACAGATCCACGGCTTCCCCGTCCTCGACGAGAACCAGGTCACCGTAGAATTGCTGAATGATTATGATGTGGATCAGATCGTATTTGCCATCCCCTCTCTGAACATCAGTCAGAAGAAGAGGCTCTACGAGCAGTTCCAGGAGATGGGTTATCCCATCAAGATCTATGACTTCCCCCTCATGCAGACTGCCGGAGCTAAGAGACAGCTCCGAAGCTTCGAGGTGGAGGAGGTCCTCTTCCGTTCACCGATTACCGTGACGGATGAGCAGACCACTGCCTACTATGCCGGTAAGGTCATCCTGGTGACAGGAGGTGGCGGATCCATCGGTTCTGAGCTCTCCCGTCAGGTGGCAGCCATGAAGCCAAAGCAGCTGATTCTTCTGGATATCTACGAGAACGGCGTCTATGACGTACAGCAGGAGCTTCGTATGAAGTATGGGCAGGAACTGGATCTGCGCATCGAGATCGTCTCCATCACTAACAGGCAGGCTCTGGAGCAGGTCTTCCGTACTTACCGCCCACAGATCGTCATCAATGCTGCGGCCCACAAGCATGTGCCTCTCATGGAGCACAACTGTATCGAGGCTGTCTGTAATAATGTATTTGGAACAAAATATGTCGTGGAGCTCTGCGAAGAGTATGATGTGGAGCGCTTCATGACCCTGTCCACGGACAAGGCCGTGAACCCGACCAATGTCATGGGTGCTACCAAGCGCATGTGCGAGTTTATCATGCAGGCCTATTCCACCAGTGGTAAGGTCCGCTATTCTGCGACCCGCTTTGGAAATGTCCTGGGATCCGCCGGCTCGGTCATCCCACTCTTCAAACGGCAGATCGCCGCAGGCGGTCCCATCACCATCACCCATCGTGAGATCATCCGCTATTTCATGACCATACCCGAGGCCAGTCAGCTGGTACTTCAGTCCGGTGCCATGGCCAGAAACGGTGAGCTTTTCGTTCTGGATATGGGCGAACCTGTGAAGATCCTGGATCTGGCGGAGAATATGATCCGTCTGAGCGGCCTGGTTCCATATAAGGACATCAACATCATCGAAACCGGTCTCCGTCCCGGCGAGAAGCTCTATGAGGAACTTCTGGTATCCGGTCAGAACCTGGATAAGACGGCCAACGATCTGATCTTTATCGAGCGCGAGGAGCCTCTGTCCATGACAGAACTGGAGGAGAAGCTCTCCATCCTGCAGGCGGCAGCGGCCGGCTGCGATAATGAAAAGATGAAGGAAGCACTGCGGCAGGTTGTACCGACATTTCACCGTCCGGAGGAAGTAAACGGTATCGCAGGCGGAATGTGAAGAATATATGCAGCGGATATAGTTTATCCGATATGGAATGTTACAGGTATGGATTAATAATAGGAAGAGATTAATAACAGGAAGAGATTAAAATTTCAGGAAGATTAGAATAAGGAGTATAAAGTTATGAAAAAGACATATATGGCAAAGACAGGCTTTGTGAAGCGAACCATCGCCGGAGAGACCTTACTGGTGCCCGTCGGTAAGACGACACAGGAATTTAACGGGATGGTCATGTTAAATGAGACGGGTTCCTATTTATGGGATCTGATGCAGGAGCAGAAGACCAAGGAAGAACTGATCACAGCCATGAAGGCAGAATTTGATGCCACAGAGGAGGAGCTAGTCGCTGATATCGATGAATTCCTGGAGCATGGTGTGGAACAGGGTATGATCATAGATACAGAGGCTTAAGATGAATACGCAAAAGAAAGAAAAATTATTTTTGAATTCCGAGGCCCTGGATACCCTCCTGAAGAAATGGAAGGATGGGACCTTTGGAGAGATTATCGACGACTGGCGTTGGATCTTCACCTACAGCATCCGCTATAAGGGTGCGATCCTCTTCTACACACTTCTGGGTATCTTCAGCACCACCATGGGGCTGGTAACCAGTATTGTCAGTAAATATCTGATCGATATCATCGTATCTAAGGATATGAGCCGATTAAGTCTGCTGATCGGCCTGGGCCTGGGTTCGGTTGTCTTCAGTCTGACCTTCAATAATCTAATCAATCGTATCTCCACCAAGCTGAGTATCTATATTAATAATGATATCCAGGCGGATATCTTCGATAAGATCATGGATGCCGAATGGCTGGAGATCAGCAAATATCCCTTCGGTGATATCCTCAACCGATATAATGGCGATGTGGGTACGGTCAGCAGTAATGCCATCAGCTGGCTGCCGACCATCATCATTGCGATCTATAATTTTATCGCAACATTTGCGGTAATCTGGCATTATGACAGGATCATGGCGATTCTGGCATTTGCCAGTGCACCCTTTATGCTGATCATGTCCAGATATCTGATCAAGAAGCAGCGCGAATACGGCAAGAAGGTCCGCGAGATGAATTCCAATCTGATGACCTTTGAGGTGGAGACCTTCTATAATATGGACACGGTCAAGTCCTTCGGTATCGCCGAGCTCTACGGCCGGAAGATGCGCGACTGGCAGGAGAAATATAAGGTAATCAGTCTGGAGTATAACATGTTCACCATCTGGACCAATGTCCTGCTGACTATCATCGGTACCATCGTGGAGTATGCAGCCTTTGGCTACTGTCTCTTCCGCATGTGGACCGGTCAGATTACCTACGGTACCATGACCATGTTCCTGCAGCAGAGATCGAGTCTGAACTCTGCATTTAATAATGTAGTTTCTATCATCCCCTCCTTCCTGAACAGCTCGGTGTCAGCCCATCGTATCCGCGAGCTGGTTGAGCTGAAGAAGGAGGTTCACATCCCGGAGAGTAATGAGTTGGACCAGTATATCGAGGATGGCTTCAGCGTGCAGATGGAGGGTGTGGATTTTGCTTATATCAAAAATGATGCAGCAGAAAATGTACCGGCAGATGCCTGCCCTGCTATGTCGGTTCCGGGAAAGGAATCGGAAGATGCCTGTGCCATGGAATCCGCTCCGGATACTGCTGGAAATCAGATGATGGATCATCGTGTCATCACAGACTCTGCCTTCGTGGCGAAGCCAGGTGAGATCGTGGCTCTGGTGGGACCTTCCGGTGAGGGTAAGACGACCATGATTCGTCTGATCCTGGGTCTGGTTCGTCCGGATGCCGGTCATGTGACCATCCGCTCTTCCCATGGTCTGACCTATGATATGAATGCGGACACCCGTCATCTCTTCGCCTATGTGCCACAGGGTAATACCATCCTGCAGGGTACCATCGCAGAAAATATGCGTATGGTCAAGGAGGATGCGACAGATGAGGAGATCGTGGAGGCACTGAAGATCGCCTGTGCCTGGGATTTCGTCAAGGATATGCCGGATACTTATAATTGTAATATTGGTGAGCGTGGCCGTGGCTTCTCCGAGGGTCAGGCCCAGCGTATCTCCATCGCCCGTGCGGTTCTTCGCAACAGCCCGATCCTGCTTCTGGATGAGGCTACTTCTGCTCTGGATGTGACGACGGAGCGTAAGGTTCTGCGTAATATCATCCAGCAGCGACCCAATAAGGTCTGCATCGTCACTACGCATAGACCATCTGTCCTCAATATGTGCCAGCGTGTCTACCGTGTCATGGAGACTCATGTGACCGAGCTGTCAGAGGAGGAATCCTCCAGGATGGCCATGGACTTCTGATGAGGTTCATATCTATTTCATATATGAGGAGTTTTCGTATAGGTTAAAAATAATATATCCCACGAGGGAATCGTATCGATGGATTACTTTACTTCATGGAGAGATTTGCTCTAAAGAGGGTTAAATCTATCCGATAGAGCAATTCGAAAGAAGGAGTCATTGCTCTAAAGAGGGTTAAATCTATCGGATAGAGCAATTCGAAAAGTGAGGTGATTGCTCTAAAGAGGGTTAAATCTATCGGATAGAGCAATTCGAAATGAGATGTGATTGCTATAAAGAGGTTAAAATCTATCGGATAGAGCAATTAGAAATGAGAGGTGATTGCTTTTAACTGTTTAAAATCTA
>R05__coassemble_255_pt1 | contig 28804 bp, 17 predicted proteins | sample R05__metabat2_low_PE_006 | metagenome-assembled genome bin R05
CTCTAAGTTGGTAAAAATCATTTATCTAGAGCAATGTGTTTGGCCCCAGACTTGCTCTAAGGCGGGAAAAATGAGTTAGATAGAGCAATGGGTCAGGCGACAAGACTTGCTCTAAGTCGGGAAAAATGAGTTAGATAGAGCAATGGATCGGGCGGCGGACTTGCTCTAAGGCGGGAAAAATGAGGAAGATAGAGCAATGGGACAGACAGCGAACATATGGCTTGCTATATATATAGGTAAATTAGTAAAACAGAGCAAATCTCTCACGTTGACAGAAGAGATAGAGGAATTGTAGACTAGAATAAGACCAGATGGAGTAAAGCAGCCGCAGGCTGTATGGAGGTTAATATGCATCATACTTTGCAGGATTTTCGCAGATATGTGGAGAGAGAACAGAATAAGAGACGTGGAGCCTTCTTCTATAATTTCGAGCCGGATGAAGGTGCCCTATTTGTGGAGGAAATGCGCTATCTGACGGAGGATATGGATTGGAATCCTGAAGTATCCCATGCATTCATGTCATCCCCCAACCTGGACCACACGGTCCGCCTGCCGGATCAGCTTACTGATGACCAATTAATCCGTTATCTGGAGCTGCGAGCAGACTTCCTCAGGGGAGACTTCCGCAGGGAGGACGAGTATTACGGTCGACTCTATCTGCTGGAGCTGGCGCAGACCAACATCCCGGCGATGTTCCGCTTCTGGGATATCATGCGTGAGGAAGTGAGAGATAAAAGCTATATGATAGAACTCTGTGAGTCCTGTCTGATCGCTCATCCGGAAGATGCTCTGCAATTACAGGCTTATCAGAGAGCCAGAGGCTTACTGCCTGGGCAGAATGTCTGGGAGGAGATTCGTAGCGGCAACTATGACCGGGCCACACTCTATGTGCGGGAGCAGGCAAGACTCCTTAAGCAGGAGGAAATGTACGGAGAGCAGAACTATCGTCTTCATGCCTGGCGAGCTATGCCGGAGATCTTCTATACATTAGAGGAAAGCGACCGCTTCCATGGATATGTCAGGGATATACAGGCAAATAGTGTAGGTAATCTAAGGCAAAAAGATTCAGAGCCAAAAGACCTGACTCACAGTAATATATCAGAAAGAGACAAGGGAAAGAACCGGAGAGAGATTCCCTTCCGTGAGCTGATCTCAGCCGGTAAGGAGAAGAGAATCTATCTCAATCTCTGGCCGGTGCAGGGGATTCAGACCCAGTCCCGGGATCAGATCCGCTCCGGAGATGGCATCACTTATTATAAAGAGAAGGCTTATGGTCAGGCCCACCGTTGGTATCGGCAGGAGTGGCAGCTCTATGCCAGTACCGGGGATCTGCTCTATGCCATCTATGTCTATGCAGAGTCTTACATGAGAGAACGATTCGGAGGACCCGGTAGGAGCAGATCGATGACTCGTATCTTGAAGAAGAACTATCGTCGAAGCGAGGATCCGCCAAGGCAGATCCGGGCCATGAAGGCGCTGCTTCAGGATTCCACCTTTGATAAGGCCATCGAGACAGGGGTAGAGAATTATCTGACAGATCATCCGCAGATTCTGCAGGATTGGCAGCGGTCGCAGAGGGAGCAGAAGGAGAGAAAGAAACGGACACAAGCCGTCAGAAGAGCAGCTTCCGGCCGGAAGAAGAGGGAAGAGGTTAAGAGCAGACAGAAGCAGATAATCTATGATATGGATCATGAACAGCCGGATCTGTCACGCAAGATTGATAAAGATCGTTTGAAGCAGGCCAGAAAGGATATGGACAGCATCCTTGGTATGCTGCAGGAGGGAGATTTCTATGGTAGATAAAGAGACAGCAACCGCGATTCTTCATGCATTGGAAGGCGGTATGGTACCGGAATACGGCTTACCCTATATTGCAGTAGGACGTAGAGAAGAGGTGGAGATGATCACCCATGATATGGAACGCATCGCAGAAGGCTACTCCACATTTCGTTTGTTAGAGGGTGCCTATGGCAGTGGCAAGAGCTTCATGGCGCAGCTCATCAAAAATGAAGCCATGCTGCGAGGCTTTGTGGTGATGGACTGCGAGCTGGCTTCGGATCGCAAACTCTGTGGCTCCAAGAAGGAGGGACTGGAGACCTATCGTCTCCTCCTGTCCCGTCTGTCGACGAAGAAGAATCCTCATGGGCATGGACTGGAGGATTTATTGGATCAATATGCCGAGAAAGTGCTTGCCGATCGGTCCTTTGGAGAAAATGTTAAGAGGTCCATCTGTCAGATGCCGCATGGCTATGATTTTCAGGAAGCCCTGGATGCCTATGTCAGAATCTGTGAAATGGAAGATAAGTACGATAATATTCCATCAAAAAATCAAACAGATACATCCCGGGAACAGACGGAACGATCGCAGAATAAGACTATTCCATCCCGGGAACAGACGGATCGATCACAGAGTCAGAGTGGTCTGTTACAGGATACCAAGAATCAGCTACTACGTTGGTTCCGCGGTGAGTATCCCAATAAGACGACTGCCAGAAGGGCTTGCGGTCTGTCTGTCATCGTGGAGGATGATAAATGGTTTGCTTATCTGAAGATCTGGGCTGTATTTTTCCGACTTCTGGACTATAAGGGGCTCTATATCATCCTGGATGAGTTGACCCAGATTACCAGAAATATCACCAATTCCATCACCAGAGAGCATAATTTTGAACGACTTCTTTCTATCTATAATGACTGTTATGGGGGAGAGGCGAGAGGGATGGGAATCATCCTCTGCGGTATCCCGTCCTCCATCCATGATCCACGTCGGGGCATCTTCTCCTACGAAGCACTGAAAAGCCGCCTGGAGGTGTCCTCCCTGCAGGGAGAGGACATCCTGGGCGGTCCTATCATCAAGCTGTCTATGCTGACAGCCGAGGAATTTGTCGTCTTACTGGATTCGGTGGAAGCCATGCATAAGATGCTATATGTGACTGCGCAGCAGGAAGAAGCATCGAATGATACAATCACTCAGCAGGAAGAAGCATCGAATGATACAATCACTCAGCAGAAAGAAGCATCGTATGATACGATCAGCCAGCAGAAAGAAGCATCGAATGATGCTTGCGGACAGAGTGAGGCAGCATCCTATTATTTCTCCGAGGAGGAACGTATCACATTTGTGGAGTATGAATATGGCAGGATCGGTGCGGCCAATCATCTGACACCGAGGGAGTTTCTGCGGGATTATCTGACCATATTGAATCAGAAGGCCGGCAGCCGAAGCGGTGACAGTATGGAGGATTTTCTTTATCGAGGCAGCGGTCTGGATACAACTCCGTCCATGATCGGGCAGAGTGAAGCCGATGATCTGGATGATCTGGAAGCGATGAAATATGAGGGATTTACTTTATGACAGAAGGGGAAGCATACAGCCGGCTGGCGGATTTTATCCAGGATTATATCTATGCACAGAGATGGCAGCATCTGAATCAGCTGCAGATAGACACCATTGAGGCCGTGGAAGCCATGGACCATAATCTTCTGCTCATGGCAGGAACCGCTCAGGGTAAGACGGAAGCGGCATTTCTTCCGGCCATATCTATGATTCATCGAGAGAGGATTCCGATGGATATAAGCAGAGATTTTCAACAGACATCTTCCGGAGTCGGCATCCTCTATATCAGTCCTCTCAAGGCCCTGATCAATGATCAGTTCCTTCGAATCGAGGAGATGCTGAAGGGCACCGGACTGACCATCACCCGATGGCATGGGGATGCGTCAAGCTACCGCAAGGATAAGCTTCTGGAAGAACCGGGTGGCATCCTGCAGATGACACCGGAGTCGCTGGAGGCCATGATCTGCTGTCATCCGGAGAGGATCCGCAGGTTGTTTGGCCATCTACGCTTTATTATCATTGATGAGATTCATTATTTTATGCATGACCGGAGGGGCATGCAGCTGATCTGTCTGCTGGAGCGCATGCAGAGGGGGATGAGGACAGAGCCCATACGGATTGGCCTGTCTGCAACCATACAGAATCAGCAGGAAGCTCTGCATTATCTCTGTATGGGCAGTGCTTATCCAGGCAAGATTCTGACAACCAGAGGGAATGGACGAACAGCCGGAAGGAATGGACAGCCAGCCGGAGGACATGGACAGACAACCGGAAGGAATGGACAGCCAGCCGGAGGACATGGACAAACAGCCATGTGTGCGGTGACTGCTACCAGGATTGGTAAGGTGGAGTTCCCGGAACGTTATCTGAAGAAGATATTGAAGCAGTCTCTGGGCAAGCGGTCTCTGCTCTATGCCAACTCCCGGAGATCCTGCGAGCAGATCATCGCCGGAGTGCGTAAAGAAGCTCTCCTTCGCCATCTGCCGGATATCTTTTATGTACATCATGGCTCGATCTCCAGGCAGCAGAGGGAGGAGACCGAGCGGATCATGAAGCAGACCGAGGGAGCCATATTGACGGGAACCACTCTGACTCTGGAGCTGGGGATCGATATCGGGGATCTGGATCAGGTGATTCTGGTAAATGATCCGCCGTCCATCGCGTCCATGGTCCAGCGTCTGGGCAGAAGCGGCCGCAGGACGGGGCGGTCAGCCATGGCATGTCATCTGAGATACCGGGAGGACAAGCATGATCTGGAATCTCTGGATCTGCAGCTGGTGCGTTCCATCGCCATGATTGAATTATATTTTCGGGAACACTATATGGAAGCGGAAAGGGTGCCACGCTATCCTTATCGTCTGCTGGCTCACACGATCCTGTCTCTGATCTGTCAGAAGGGCTGTCTGCAGCCACAGCATCTGGCCGCCTATGTCCTGGAATTAGAAATCTTTCAGTACATTTCCCAGGAAGAACTGCGGGATCTGATCTATCATATGATGGATCAGAAATTGCTCATGCAATATGAAGACGGTGCCATCGGCCTGGATGATCTGGGGGAGAAGACGGTGGATGATAGGGGCTTCTATGCGAGCTTTGATGGCAATCGGGTCATGGAAGTTTATTATCTGGGTGCGGAGATCGGTCAGGTAGAGCGGTCTTATTGGACCGGCAGCGTCTTCTATCTGGCAGGCAGGTGCTGGCAGGTGGTGGATTGCGACTGGGAGCAGGGACGTGTCAGTGTGGAGCCTTATGAGCTGGGTCCGGAGGAGGAGGCAGAGGAGGCCTTCCGCGGATATGGCCGGGTGGAGACGGATTCTGTAATTATGAAGAAAATGTACGAGATCCTGTCCGGGGATCAGGAATATGCCTATCTGGATCAGGAAGCCGGAGGGATCCTGCAGGATATCCGCCAGAAGGCAGCACGATATGGACTGGTGTCAGACCCGGGGAAGAAAGAGACCCTGACAAGGCAAGAGACGGGGACAGACCCGGAGAATCAGCCAGACATGGAGTGCCGGACGGAAAAAAAGAATCAGCCAGACATGGAGGACCGGACAGACCCGGAGAATCAGCCAGACCTGAAGTGCCGGACAGATAAAGACCAGATTCTGCGTCTGGTGAGGGAATCCGGCACGGGAGATCTGCTCTGCTATCCCCGTACCGGCAGTCGCACCATCGATACCCTCTATCATATCCTACGCTGTCATGACATAGCCTGTGAAGAAATCTATTGCTGGGAGCTGCTTATGGGGATTCGTCTGCAGGCCGGATGGAGTGAGCAGGCCTATCGGGAGCGATTCGCCGAGCTTGCCGGGGAGAAAGTTCTGATCGATGATGCCTATCTGGTTCATAACCTGAAGTATTACGGAACATCCTATGATATGCTGCCGGATGCCCTCAAGGCGAAGGAAATCCTGTGGGATCAGATGGACCCGGAGGGAGCCAGGGATGTTCTTCAGGATCAGATGGACCCGGAGGGAGCCAGAGATGTTCTTCAGGATCAGATGGATCCGGAGGGAGCCAGAGAGATTCTCCAGGACTCATATTTTATGGAAGAAATATAAAATTTTTAATTCAATTCTGCTTAATCTGCGATTATTTTAGAGATTAAGTAGAATTGAATTACTTTTTTGCTTGATTTCTGAAAAAAATGATGCTAGACTCTACTTAATCTTATGTTTTTATGAAGATTAAGTAGGATTGAATGAAGGCAATAGTGTAGGTGTATATATGCTTATAGGACGTAAAAAAGAAAGAAAATTATTGCAGGATATATTTCATGATGAGTCTTCCCATTTCCTTGCTATATATGGACGCAGAAGAGTGGGGAAGACTTTTTTGATTCGAGAGGCATATGGCTATCGGTTTGCCTTTCAGCATGCTGGTTTATCCGGAGCTAGTCTGAAGGAGCAGATCTATGCATTTATGTCATCGCTGAAGGATGCCGGATATCAGACGAAGGCAAAGCCCAGGAATTGGCTGGAAGCATTTGAGGAGCTGAAAGAGCTGATCCGACAGTCTACAGAGCAGAAGAAAGTGATATTTATCGATGAACTATCTTGGATGGATACGAGGAACAGTGATCTGATGACAGCTCTGGAACATTTCTGGAATGGCTGGGCATCGGCCAGAAAGGATATACTGCTCATTGTTTGTGCTTCTGCGACATCATGGATCTTGTCGAAAGTTGTTCATAATAAAGGTGGTTTATACCATCGTCTGACTGCACAGATTCATCTGAAGAATTTCACACTGGCAGAGTGCGAAGAGTATGTTCGTGCAAGAGGGATTGTGTTAAATCGTGAGCAGATTCTTCAATATTATATGATATTTGGCGGGGTACCCTATTATTGGGGATTTCTCGAGAAGGGATACAGCCTGTCACAGAATGTGGACCGGATTTTATTTGCAGAGGATGCGCCGCTGAAGGATGAATTTCAATATCTGTATGCTTCCATCTTTCGTAATCCCAAGGTCTATCTCAGAATCGTAGAGACTTTATCCTTGAAAAAGGTCGGGATGACCAGAGAAGAGATCATCGAGCTGGCTGGCATAAGGAATTCCGGGGATCTGACTACCAAGCTCGAAGAGCTGGAGAGCTGTGGTTTTATCCGCAGATATTACAGCTACGGGATGAAGAAAAAGAATGCAATCTACCAATTAATGGATAATTATACTTTATTTTATTATAAATTCCTGGCAGATCGACCACAGGACGAACATTTCTGGACCAATCAGCTGAATACTCCTTCGGTAAATGTATGGATGGGTCTGGCTTTTGAGAGAGTATGTCTGGAGCATGTGGATCAGATGAAGAAAAAACTGGGGATAACAGGCGTGCTGACAGAGGCTCATGCCTGGTATTGTAAAGCGGATCCGGATAAAGGGATCGGGGGGTCACAGATTGATCTTCTGCTTGTCAGAAAGGACCAGGTGATCAATCTATGTGAGATGAAATATGCGAATGCAGAGTATCTCATAACAGATAAGACGATCCGGTCGATTCGACATAAGATAGAAGATCTGATTCGAGTCACCGGAACCAGAGCAGTGATTCATCCTACCTTGGTTACAAGCTATGGTGTGGTAGATAATGCTTATGCTCATGAGATACAGTCCCTGATTCTGATGGACGATCTTTTTGAAAATTGAGCATAAGAGGAAAAGAGGCAGCTTATGAGTAATAAAAGAGAAGAACAATATATCCGTATGACCGAGACACCGGTGCAGAAGCTGATCATCATGCTATCTGTTCCGACCATCTTAAGTATGCTGATCACCAGCATTTATAATATGGCGGATACGGCATTTGTGGGGCAGCTGGGTACCAGTGCCAGCGGCGCGGTCGGTATCGTATTTGGCTTTATGGCCATTATACAGGCCATCGGCTTTATGTTTGGCCAGGGCTCCGGCAGTATCCTGTCGAGACGTCTGGGACAGAGAGATTATGAAGGGGCCAGTGTGGTGGCATCCACAGGCTTCGCCTGTGCCATCTTCTGTGGTCTGATCATCCTGCTGGGCGGAGTGATCTTCCTGGATCCATTGGTTTATCTGCTGGGCAGTACGGACACCATCGCACCCTATGCCAGGACCTATATTATCTATATCCTGGGGGCCTCTCCCTTTATGATTGCTTCCTTTGTCATGAATAATATCCTGCGTTATGAGGGCAAGGCCCACCTGGGAACCATCGGTATGATGACCGGTTCCTTACTGAATATCGCCGGGGATCCTATCCTCATGTTCGGATGCCATATGGGCATCGCCGGAGCAGGCCTGTCCACGGCCCTCTCCCAGGTAATCGGATTCAGTATCCTGCTCTTCATGTTTCTCAGTGGCAGAACGCAGGTTAAGCTGTCGGTCAGCAGGATTCATATCTCGGCGGAGCTGCTGGGAGATATCTGCGGTACCGGTATGCCCAGTCTGATCCGTCAGTCTCTGGCCAGTCTGGCCACTATGATCCTCAATCAGGAGGCCGGAGTTTATGGCGATGCAGCGGTAGCGGCCATGAGCATCGTTTCCAGGATCAATATGTTTGTCTTCTCCTTCTCCCTGGGCATCGGCCAGGGCTTTCAGCCCATCAGTGCCTTTAACTATGGAGCGGGGAAATATAAGAGGGTGAAGAAGGCATTTATCTTCACGTCCATCTATGCGGAGATCATCATCTGTATCATGAGTGCGTTTGTCTTATGGCGTGCCGGTGGTCTGATCGGCATCTTCCGGGACGATCCGGAGGTTATCGCCATCGGAACCCGTGCCCTGCGATTGCAGTGTGCTACGCTGATTCTGTTACCGATTACCGTCACTACAGAGATGATGCTGCAGAGTACGGGACACCGTCTGCAGGCTTCCATCATGTCCTCTCTGAAAAGTGGTGTGATCTTCATCCCGGTATTAGTGATTTTAGCGACATGGAGAGGTCTGGCAGGCATCCAGGAGGCCCAGCCACTGGCCTACATCCTGAATGTGCCACCGGCCATCTATCTGATGTTCTGGTTCTTTAAACGGATGCCATCGGAAGAGAATGTAACTTAAAGAGCACACATGCGACCTTCGACCGCTTGACGAGGCATGATACGCTCCGTGACAAGAAGGCTGGGCCTTCCGGCGAATGAAGACGATAAGTATAAGAGATAATGTGAAGAATAGATAACGAGAAGAAAAGAGAAGAAAATATGAAGGATAATAATAAGAGAGAGATGTCCAGAGACGAGCTGCTCGGTCAGGGAGCCATCGGCTCGCTTATGTTAAAGTTTGCGGTGCCCAGCATCATCGCCATGCTGGTAAGTGCCGTCTATAATATCGTCGATCAGATCTTTATCGGACGTTATGTGGGAACCTTAGGTAATGCTGCTACTAATATCGCCTTTCCCCTGGCCATGTCCTGTACGGCCATCGGTCTGCTTTTCGGTATCGGCGGTGCGGCGAATTTTAATCTTCATATGGGACGCAGAGAGTATGACAAGGCTCCCTACTTTATAGGAAATGCACTGGTCATGCTTCTGGGTCTGGGAACTGTGCTGGCAGTTATCGTAGAGATTTTCCTGCATCCTATGATGATATTCTTCGGTTCCCCGGAGGATGTCCTGCCTTATGCGGTAGAATATGTCCGCATTACAGCCATCGGATTTCCTTTTCTGATCCTGACGACCGGAGGCGGTCATCTGATCCGAGCCGACGGTAGTCCTAATATGACCATGATCTGCTCTCTGTCCGGTGCGATTATCAATACATTTCTGGATGCACTCTTCGTCATCGGCTTCGGATGGGGCATGAGCGGAGCAGCTCTGGCGACGATCATCGGCCAGATTTTCTCCGGCTGTCTGGTGCTGAATTATATGAGAGGCTTTAAGACTCGTCCGCTAGGAAAGAAGCATCTGATACCTAAGCCTGGCATTGTCCTGCAGACGGCATCTCTGGGTGTGGCATCCTGTGTTAATCAGATTGCCATGATGTGCATGCAGATCATACTGAATAATTCTCTGAAATATTATGGCGGGCTATCTGTCTATGGCGCTTCGATTCCGATCGCCTGCGCAGGTATCGTGACCAAGGTGAATCAGGTCTTCTTCTCCATCGTGATCGGTATCGCCCAGGGCTCCCAGCCCATCGAGAGCTTTAACTATGGTGCAGCCCAATACAAGCGTGTACGGGATACCTATCTGCTGACCATCAAGGCTGCATTTACGGCATCCATTATCGCCTTTATCGTCTTTCAGATCTTTCCGAGACAGCTGCTCAGCATCTTCAGCAGTCAGGCAGATGCGACAGAGGAGTATTATCGCTTTGGTATCCGTTTCTTCCGCATCTTCCTCTTCTGTACCTGGGCCAACTGTATCCAGCCGGCCACCTCACAGTTCTTCGCGTCGGTGGGTAAGCCCCTGCGTGGTATGTTTGTATCGCTGACCAGACAGATCATTTTCCTGATTCCATTGATTCTGATCCTGCCGATCCTTATGGGAATCGACGGTATCATGTATGCCGGTCCCTGCGCCGATGCACTGGCGGCAGCGGTTGCTCTCTTTATGGTGAGGATGGAGTTCAAGGATATGTATCGACTGGAAGAAACTATGCGGGAAATGCATCGGGAGAGATTCGGGGATTGAAGAATCCGGAGAATCTGTTATGATAAAGAGGTAGAGGAGAATGAAGGTGGATCATTGGAGGTGATAATATGTTACATATTATTGTTAAATACATATCTAAGAAAAGGAGACGACGATGAAACACTGTATACTTGTAAAATATAACGAGAGCGTAGATGCACAGAAGAAGGCAGATCTGCAGCCGCAGATCGAGGAATTATTCGGACAGCTGCTGACTATGGATGGCATTCATGGTGTGGATATCATCCCAAATGTGATCGCCAGACCGAATCGCTATGATCTGCTGATTCGTATCGATATGGATGAAGAGACCCTGCCTCTCTATGATGCCAGCGAACCGCATCATATCTGGAAGAGAGACTATGCTCAGTATCTGGAGAAGAAGGCCATCTTTGATTATGAAGCATAAAACACGAAAAAGCTGCCGCGTAAGCGACAGCTTTTTGTGTAGTAGTATGTAAAAACTATACCTTCTCCTTTGAACCTGTTATCCTCACGATTACAGGCCTCCCTTTCAAAAAAGAACACTAACACTTATCTTTGGCAAAGGATATCCCTCCACAGTATCCTCTGCATGCAAGCCCATCCGTCATACACGTCCATAGAGACGAGATGAGCAATCGGAGATTAACGAATCAGGCCTCCTCGAAAATCTCAGAACCTACAAGAAATCGATCTGGTAAGAATCATCTGCGGAATCCTCATATATCCGTTCATGGAATCCGATGATCACAAAATCTTATACAGAAAAGCCCCCACTCACCTGATAAAGACAGGATACCATATCAATGTCTTATAAAAATGTTAAGAAACATGTTTCTATGTACGAGAGTTATTCTACAACAATTTTCTGCAAAAAGAAATGTGTTTATATTAGCTAAGTTTGTGTCTATACACTTTTTTGCATGTATTATTTTTATATAATATTGTGTTTATATTAGATTACAAACATATAACATAATTTGTCAAAGCTTACTTTCGTAAGGTAAAGTATTGAAATCTGTTATCACATTTGTAATAATTTGAAACATTTTGTAATAAAATGTGATAATTATCACAGATTCATTTTCTGATATTCTGTCGGGGTCTGCCCGACATATTTTTTGAACATCTTGGAGAACTGGACATAGTCCTGATAGCCTACGGCAGTAGCTACTTCCTTACAATACATCTTCTGATGAGCCAGGTACTCCTTGGCCTTGTTCATGCGGAAGCGCACCAGATACTCCGTGAAGGAGATGCCATTTTCCTTCTTGAACTTACTGCTGAGGTAAGAAGCACTCATATTGGCAACGATGGCGATGTCCCCCAGCTGGATATCTTCCATATAATGCTCTTCGATGTAGCTCTTGATACTGGCGGAGTAATCCTTGCCATTCCAGTTGCCGTAGAGCATGCGGACAACCGGATCCTCGAACTTGCCGTACTCCTTGAAGGACTTGGTCGTATTGATGATGGCACGTTCTGATGGCAGGCGGTCGAAGGTGGAACCACCGATATAACCCTGACAGTGGGTATTCTGATAGACATACTGCATGTCGATGGGGGTATTGGCCGGGCCGGCATAGATCATACGGATAACCTCCGGATTCTTCTGCTCACAGATCTGGTAGATACGATCGGCAATCTTCATGGCCTCGTGCAGAGGAAGATTCTTCTTGGCTCCCAGTAAGCCGCCTTTTGTCAGGCCCAGATGGACACAGATGACATCGGCACCGGCATCCAGCATCTGGCAGGCTTCCTCTTCATTGGTCACGAATGCGATGGTAAAGAGCTTGAGATAGTGGGCAAACTTGATGGCCTCTACCTCCTGAGCATAGCTGATGCCTTCTTCTTCCAGAGCTTCGCGGAACTGCCCATCGATCACAGAGATGGTAGGATAATTCACGATGCCGGAGAAGCCGGTCGTCTGGATCTGATTGAGATAGTCGTAGAGATTGATCGTGGGATCCGTGGCATTCAGGCCGAAGAGGACGGGGGTGTCCGGCAGGATGGGGAGTAATTCTACGGTCCCCAGCTGCATGGTCATCTCGTTACTGTTTCCATAGCATAGGAAGCTGGCATAGGAGCTGCGCCCCATGATGCGATAGCGTCCGGCGCTCATAGCCAGGATGAGGTCTGCTCCTCCCATCTGTGTGTATCGAGCCGTCATGCCGGAGCCCACGGCAGCACCGATAATATGTCCGTTAATATTAATCTGCGCCCGCAAGGCGCGCAGGATCGCTTCCCGTTCCATAAGAACCTCCATCTGATGATCTGATCTAAGGTCAGCCAGGTATGACTGGCAATGCATTCACTCACACCGAGGCGTGTCGGATGATCTGGCTTGCTCTAATACGCAAAGATATGAGTAGTTAGAGCAAGTGAATTTGTGTAAGTCTTGCTCTAATATGCAAAGATACGAGTAGTTAGAGCAAGAGAAATCGTATAAGTATTGCTCTAATATGCAAAGATATGAGTAGTTAGAGCAATAAATATAATAAGCGACTTGCTCTAACTATAGAAATATAATCCGATTAGAGCAATAAATACAATAAGCGACTTGCTCTAACTATAGAAATATAATCTGATTAGAGCAATAAATATAATAAGCGACTTGCTCTAACTATAGAAATATGATCCGATTAGAGCAATAAATGCAATATCCGGCTTGCTCTAAGTCTATAAATAATCCGGAAATAGAGCAAGTCATCAGAAGAATTATAACATATTTGAGACTTCTGTCCACTTCGGGTTATCGAAAAAGACACACATGCGACTTCGTCGCGCTGCAGTATATGGATCACACAGGCGACCTTCAGACACACCACAGGGCATGAAACTCCCACCTGTTACAAAACCGTTTCTTTTTTTACATTTCAGATGACGATAGATGTCTTCTGTGATAAAATAGATGTATTCCATATATATATATAAGATATTGAAAGTATACTATAAGATGCTGAAAGTACAGTATATGCACGGATTCTTACAATCAGATGTCAGCAAGGCGGACGGAATCCGGTGCCGGGACTCGCAAACGAGTCCTGATATGTATATATATGCCAGGACGACAGAAGTGGTATAGCTGTGATCGTCCATCGTATCTTTAACCATGGCAGAGAAGTGTTTTCGCTTATCCTAAGATGAAGTCTTATAAGATGAGGTCTTATCTTAAGGTGATACGCTGTCTGCCTGTAAACAGAAAGGGGAACATAGAATATGAAGAAAGTCTCCAGGCTTCTGCTGAGCTTCCTCTTCGCTCTTCTGCTTTTTGCGACCAATCTCTCTGTGATACCGGGACTTCCGGGAGCAGAAAGTGTGCCATCTAAGGTAGAGGCTGCAGCGAAGGTTAAGCTCAGTAAGACCAAGATGTCTCTGTACATCAAGCAAAGTGCAACCTTAAAACTGAAGAATGCCAAGGGTAAGGTAACCTGGTCTTCTTCCAATAAGAAGATCGCCAAAGTGACCTCCAAGGGTAAGATCACTGCCATCAAGAAGGGCTCTGTGAAGATCACAGCCAAGAATGGCAAGAAGAAATATACCTGTAAGGTGACGGTACTGAATCCGACGATCTCAGCGACCAGGCTGAATCTGAAGACCGGCAAGACAGCCAGCCTCAAGGTGACCGGTGCGACCGGTAAGGTAACCTGGGTATCCTCCAATGCGAGCGTAGCCAGTGTCAATGCAAATGGAACGGTCAAGGCTGTCAAAGCAGGCAAAGCCAATATTACGGCCACAGCCAGTGGAATCAAGTTAATCTGTGCTGTTACCGTGACCGATATCGAAGTGACTGCTGTCACTCTGGATTGCAGCGAGGCTTCCCTTTCCATCGGCGAGGAGATGACGGTTAAGGCTAGTGTAGCTCCGGCCGATGCAACCAATCCTAAGGTGACCTGGACCTCCGGTGATCCTGACGTAGCGACAGTAGAGGATGGTAAGATCACAGCCATCGCCAAGGGAGAGACAGAGATTACGGCAACAGCCGGTAAGAAGTCCGCGACCCTGCAGCTTACAGTCCTTAAGCCAGTGACAGGGATCGACCTGGCAGCAGAAGAGCTGGAATTGGCTGTCGGGGATACTTATAATCTGCATCCGACCGTCCTGCCGGAGGATGCCAGTGTGAGAAGCTATAAGACTACTTCCAGTGATCCATCGGTAGCCACTGTTGACAAAAATGGTCTGGTTACCGCAGTGAAGGATGGTAATGCGATCATCAAAGTCACTGCAGAGGACGATTCTTCAATCACGAAGACCTGTAAGATCGCAGTAAAGACCAGATTGGTTTCGATCACTGCAGACAGCGATGATGACTCCGGCGTCATTACGCTGGAGAAGGGCAAGACGGCTCAGATTAGCTATACTACAGTGCCGGCAGGGCTTGAAACGACAGCAAGCTATACTTCCACCAACACGAAGATTGCCACCGTGGATGAGGATGGTCTGATCACAGCGGTCAGCAGCGGTTCCACCACCATCGGTATCACAGCGACGGATACCTATGGCACCCAGAGAGATACCACTCTCACAGTAAATGTAATCACACACGTCGAGAGTCTGACTCTGAATCAGTCTGACACGACCCTTTATGTGGGCAACACCCTCACACTGAATCCGACGGTTCTGCCGGCGGATGCTAATAATAAGAAGGTAAAATACAGCAGTTCGGATGACAGCGTGGCCACTGTCGATGATTCCGGTACCGTGAAGGCCATTGCAGCCGGCAAGGCAACGATCACCGCAAGCTCCGATGATGTAGCAAGTATCAGCCAGGGCATCGAGATTACCGTCGAAGAAGTAAGTGAAGATAGTCAGGCAGTCGTGACCGATGCCGATGGCTTAGAGAAGGCCTTAGAGAATGAGAACCTTCAGCTGCTCTATATCCGGACAGAGGATGCGATCAGTCTGACCATTCCGGAAGGCTCTTATCCGAATGTCTCCCTGATCGTGGATGCCCCGCAGGGACATATCGAGAATCATGCAACATTTAAGGATATCACCATCAAGGCCATCAGCCAGTCCACTTTCGTGGAATATGCAGAGGGTAATACCATCAACTACGAAGCTTCCACCGGTTCCATCGAGGTGGGAGATGGCGCAGTGACCACCATTAATGTACTGTCCGGAGCAGGCGACCTGAACCTGAATAATGACGGTACCATCACAGCACTGAATGTATCTGCTTCCGGAACAGACATCACGATCTCCGGCGATTCCTCTCAGCTGGGTATGGAGGTAAATGTAGCATCCACAGCCCAGGATACGAGTCTTACCACAGCCGTGGATCTGAATGTGTCTGCGGAGACCGCCATCAATCTGGAGATACGAAGCGGTGGTGAGAATACAGCAGTAACCATTGATACCTCTGATTCCATGCCATCCGTATCCGGACTGGGTCAGATCGAGGTCAGAGTCAGTGATACCAATAAGACAGAAAATATCGTAGCAGACAGCAGTGGTGTCGTATCGACGGAAAGCTATGCCGTACATGGTGTGATCACTGCACCGGAGGATCTGGATATCGCCGGAACGACCCTTTATGTGATTCCTTATTCCTCTGCCATCACTTCGGCAAATATCACCGAATATCTGTCCGGAGAAGGTGTTGTCACAGCAAGTGTTGCTGAGGATGGCTCCTATGAGACAGAAGCAGCATCCATCGGTAACTACTATATCTACTATAAGGCAGAGGGCTGCAAGGCCGTGATCATGACGCTGATCATGGTTAAGGAATCTGATGCCCAGAAGAACATTACCCTGGTATCCGACGTGGAGGGTACAGGATCCGTTGCCGGAAGCCTGGTGGATGCCCAGTCCGGTAAGCCTGTGGATGCAGGACTTACGGTATATATCCGCGAAGGTGCCTACAATGTATCCGGTACAGCCTATGCCCAGACCATGACAGATGAAGAGGGTAACTTCCGCTTCGCGGATCTGCCACTGGGACAGTACACTATCCAGGTGGTAGATGAGCGGGAAGATACGGAAGGCTACTATGTATCGTCCTCCTTCAATATGCTGGTAGATACAGAGGGAGAGAACACAGTCAGCAACTCTCTGACTAAGGTTCTGGCTTCGGATCAGGTTCGCTTCGTCCTGACCTGGGGTGACGAGGATTCCGGTGCCTCCTCAGACCTGGATTCCCATCTTACCGGTCCGACGGCTTCCGGGTCCGGCCGTTTCCATACCTGGTATAGTGATAGGAAATATCGAGTGAATCCATCTTCCGGGGATGATAGTGATTATGATGATGAAGACTATGATGAGGAAGACTATGATGAGGAGCAGGGTGAGTCCTCCCCTGTAACCTATGCGGATCTGGATGTCGATGATACGGATTACGAAGGTCCGGAAACCACAACCATCTATGTGAATACCAAGGGTACCTACAGCTTCTATGTCCATGATTTTACAAATAAAGATGATGCTTCCAGCGACCAGATGAGTAAGTCCTCAGCTGTGGTTAAGGTCTATATCGGTTCCAAGCTCATGGCGACCTATAACTGTCCGAACCAGGCAGGTAATCTCTGGTATGTATGTGATTATGATTCCACGACCAATCGCTTCACGGCAAAGAATGTAGTATCCGGCGCCGATATATCCCCTTCAGAGATCGGTGTGGATTTATTGCTCAAATACCAGACGCTCCTGAAACAGGCCATCGCAGATGTGGAGACAGTCCTCGCGTCTAATCCGGATCTGGAGATAGAAGGAACTACTTTAGACCAGGCCAGGAAGGTGCTGGCAGAGTCTGAGGATTATACAGAAGTAAAAGAACAGTATGACCTGCTGGAAGAATTCCTGGATGGCTGTTCGGAAGGCTTATATCTCAATGGAGTAAGCATGCTTGATTCGGATGGAAATAATCTGATAACAGATTATGATTATTGGTCTGATGATTATGATTATTATATCTTATCTGTAGAAGGTGCAGCTCAGGAATTAAATGATACATTTGCAGTGGAGGTTGATGAGGAGTCCACGACGAAGCAGGAAGCTTCCGATCTCGATGCTTATGTCAAGAAGATCACCGTGACCAATCACTACGGACTCAGCAGGGTCTATTATGTAAGCTATGAATATTATGTACCACTTGATCTGTCCGGTGTGCATTATATCGATGCAGACGGTGAAACATGTTACTTCAATAATTGGTATACTTCTTCTTATTGGGATGAAGATAATGATGATTATTATTATGTATTAAAGATTGAGGGAACTATGGCAACACTTCCGGAGAATCTGGATATCCGGGCAAGCTACAGTGGTGTGAATGTGAAGATCCAGGCTTCGGATCGCGAAGGCTACGATAAGATGGTGACCTTATCCTATGGTGAGGATTCCAGGACATATTATATCTCTTATAAGAGATATGTGTATATGAGTGTTCAGAGTGTAAGTGCCTTGGATGAAGCTGGAAATGAGCTTATTTTGTCCTATAAGATTGTAGATGGTGAGGCGACCTATGATGTCATTCATATCTATGGAACGGCGGCAGAGCTGCCATCCAGTCTGCAGATTGGCGTAGACGATGGCATCGAGACAGTGATCAAGGATTCGGATGAGGATTCTTATGATAAGATGGTGACCTTATCTTACGATGATGAAAATCGAAGCTACTATATCAGCTATCATTATCTGAATGTGACGAGATATGGATCTTACGATGGAGAGGATTGTTATGCGATAGGCGATATCAAGGATGCTTATGTAGGTATGAGTGACACGATCGACCTTCAGGAGACAAACCGCTCCTCTAATATGGGTCTGGTCTATGCCTTCACCCCGGAGACTTCCGGATCCTATCGCTTCTACACAAGTGATATCGACGATGAGGACTATGATACCTATGGTTATCTGTTCGATGCAGACGGAGAATACCTCGCAGCCGATGATGATGGAGGATATGCTGGTCATTTCTCAATCTCTTATGAGTGCGAAGCCGGACAGACCTACTATATCGCAGTTTACAGCTACTCTGCGCATACTGATACCTATGAGACCATATTCCATGTAGAGGCTGTGACGGATAACATAGATTCGGATGAAGATGACGAGGATATCTCGGCGGAGTCTGTGATCTCTGATGAGAGTATCCTGACAGAGGAAGAGAAGGATACCGAGGAGAGTACGGTAGTAGAATCCGATGAGATGGAAGCTACGGAGGATAGCAGCCAGGTGGAAGCTCCTGCAGATAGCGAGACTTCTTCCGTGACAGAGCCTTCTGAGGATGCGGATACAGAGTCCGATGCTTCTGTCATCTATGATGAGGTAGAGGAGACAGAGTAGCAGAGAACGACAGAGACGACGGGTGGAGAACAGATTGTTCCTCCATAAGATGATATAAGAAGAAAGACATCTTACAAAGGATGTCGGATAAACGGGAACGATGACCCTGGGGTCATCGTTCCTTGTGTTTTCCGGCCAGGCATACAGTAGGAGCTGCCAATGGTATGGGTTAGTAGTTGACAGACCGAAATTTGTGAGATATGATATAAACACAAGGTGGGATATCCCACGAATTAATAGATATATGAGGTTTTGATATGGAAGCTATGAAAGACTATATTGCGCATTTGGATAATAAAAAAAGAATCACACTAAGAGGGGCAGCCTATGAGTATTATAATGTAAGAGAATACGGAAATGGTTGCATTATATTGGAACCGAGAGAATTAACTGTTCCGGACACCATTTCTGCCCGAACACTGTCAGATATGGACCAGGCTATTCAGAACTTTAAGCAAGGGAATGTATCTGCAGCTATAGATTTATCAGATTTTTAAGGGTAAGCAGAGATGAATTTTAATATACGAATGGGGATTCCGGATATGAAAGAGCTATGGGATTGCCTGCAGGAAAAATATCGCTCCGGTCTTATAAAAAAGAAGGAAGAACAACTATATAAAAAATGGGGAAAAGCATTAAAACTATTATCCGCAGATCCTTTTTACCCAAGTCTTCATACTCATGAGATAGAGACATTATCCAAACGATATGGAATGAGGGTCTGGCAGTCTTATCTGGAAAATAAAACGAGTGGGGCTATGAGGATGTTCTGGGTTTATGGACCAGATCAAAGAGATATTACGATTATTGGGTTGGAGCCCCATCCGGAAGATAAAAAGAATGGTGCGTATGATCGGATTACGTTGTCAGATATCTAGAATTATAGTAGATGCAATAAACAGATATAAAGAAGAATCGTACGGAGGTGAATTATGCGAGCAAATTATCATACACATACCTGGCGTTGTCATCATGCGGAGGCCGATGAGCGTGCTTATATCGAGCGGGCCATCGAAGCAGGCTATGAGATCCTGGGCTTCTCCGATCATACCCCCTATCCATTTCCGGCGGACCATGATTCCTGGTTCCGTGTGCCGGTGGAGCTGCTGGAGAATTATGTGACGACCATCTCTAATCTGAAGAAGGAGTACGAGAAGGAGATCACCATCTATCTGGGCCTGGAAGCTGAGTATTATCCGGCGTATTTCGGTCAGCTGCAGGAGCTGCTGCGACCCTATCCCATCGATTATATGATCCTGGGTCAGCATTATATCGGCAACGAGATCGGACAGATCTATAACTCGCAGAAGACCTATTCCGTAAAGAAGCTCAAGGCTTACTGTGATCAGGTGATCGAGGCCATGGAGACAGGGTATTTTACCTATATTGCCCACCCGGATCTGCTGAACTATAAGGGTCTTAAGCGTATCTATCAGGAGGAGATGGGTCGTGTCTGCCGGAAGGCCAAGGAATTACATATCCCCCTGGAGATCAATTTCCTCGGCCTCATGGAGAAGAGAAACTATCCCTGCGGTAAGTTCTGGGAGCTGGCAGGACGCTATCAGAATGATGTCATCCTGGGCTGTGATGCCCATGAGGCCAGATATGTCTGGTCTCCGAAGGCAGAGGCCCTGGCCGGGAAGAAGCTCGTGGACCGTTATCAGCTGCATCTGATCGATAAAGTGGAGCTGAGAAAACCATATTAATCAAGCAGTTTCTTTAATTCTTTTAAGACACCATGGGATTCATATCCCGGGATCACGATGTCTGCGGCATCCATAACTTCAGTACGTTCACTCTTTACCGCATAGCCGATACCAGCGGCCTGTATCATGGGAATATCATTATATCCGTCACCGAAGGCGATACTCTCCCTCGGGTCGATGTCAAGCTGACGACACATATCCAGAAGAGCAGCCCCTTTGCTGACACCCTGCATGCTGCAGATGATCCAGATCTTACCACTCTTGGTAATGGTAACTCTCTCGGACCATTTATCCCTGAGCAGAGGCTTATCCAATAAAGTCACTGCATCAGGATGATAGATGGTGACAAGGCTGTATTCATCCTCGGGGAAATGCTCCCAGCCGCCGCTTGCATGCAGATCATACTGGTACTCGTCAGTCAGTATGTGATACATCTCGGTATCCCCGTAAGGGCAGTAGGATCTTACCGCAGTATCCAGGATACATTCCACATCCTTTTCTTTTGAGAGATCATTCCAGAATTCACGAGCCCACTCCTGGGGAAAGGTATGAAATACCTTCACCTTCCCATCATGCTCGATAACATTTCCATTCTGGGATGCGATCCAGATTTTATCAAGAACCGGTTCAAATACCTTCTTTACGCTGGATGCATGTCTTCCACTGCACACAGCAAATGTTATCCCTTTTTTCTTTAATTCTTCTATTACAGTAAAATATTCCGGATTAATAGTGACAGAGCCGTCCGGAACCAAGGTACTATCAATATCGGTAACAACTAACTTTATCATAATATCCTCCTGAAGTCAGATCCTCATGTATGTCTCTTTTCATTTATATATATCATGATTATATTTATCATGTTTATATATATCATGTATATATATCATGTTTTTATTTCATGTCGGGCATGATTGATATCCACATTAATTTACTCTGTGAGATAAGAAAAGTCAAGCAAGCTGTCATGAATAAGAATCGCAGAACAGGTAAATTCATTTCCATTTATCGGAAGTGAATTTATCTGTTTTTTTATATAAAAACTACTTCCGAAAAACAGAAATACTCTTGACTTTTGATTGAAAAACACAAGTGCTAGAGTTTAGACAGAAGCAAAAAACAATTCCAAAGCGAAAAAATAAAAAAGGAGATCAGCTATGAAAGCAGGAGTTTTACACGGAAAAGAAGATATCAGATATGAAGAGTTCAAGACACCGGAAGTAAAGGCCGGTCAGGTTTTAGTTAAAGTTAAGTATTCCGGAATCTGCGGTTCCGATGTTCCGAGAGTAAACGGAGATGCAGCTCATTTTTATCCGATCGTTCTCGGTCATGAGTTCTCCGGTGTGGTAGAAGAAGTCGGAGAAGGTGTGACAAAGGTAAAGAAGGGACAGAGAGTTGCAGGTGCACCACTGGTTCCTTGTATGAAATGTGAAGACTGCCAGAAAGGTGATTTCTCTTTATGTAAACATTACAGCTTTATCGGAACAAGAGAGCCGGGCAGCTTCGCAGAATATATTGCTCTTCCGGAAGTTAACGTAGTTCCTTTCGAAGATTCCGTATCCTTCGAGCAGGGTGCTTTATTTGAGCCGGCAGCCGTTGCCCTTCACGGACTTGAGCGTCTTCCATATCAGGGCGGTAAGACAGTAGCCATCCTTGGTGGAGGAACCATCGGTTTACTGGTAATGCAGTGGGCAAATATCTTCGGTGCAGCTAAGACAGTCGTGTTCGATATCGATGATGACCGTCTGGAGCTGGCAAAGAGCATGGGCGCTTACGGTGGTGTCAATACCTTAAAAGAAGGCTTCATGGAGGAAGCGATGGCTCTTACAGATGGCAAGGGTTATGACTATGTTTACGAAACAGCAGGTAATACCATCACCATGAAGATGGCATTTAAGGTTGCAGCGAACAAAGCGGGTATCTGTTTCGTCGGAAAACCAAATAAAGAGCTTACATTTGGTGTGGATGAATGGGAATTAATGAACCGTAAGGAATTCACCATGACAGGTTCCTGGTTATCCTACTCCGCACCATTCCCGGGACACGAATGGGACTGCGTGGCACATTACTTCGCAACAGGCCAGTTAAAAGGAGAAGAGGCTCTGATTTTTAAGAAGCTTCCTCTTTCCAGAATCGCAGAAGGATTCGAGATGTATAAGATTCGCGGTGCGGTAAAGGGCAAGATTCTGATTGACAGCGAAGCTTAATCACAGAGATAGATTACAGACTTGGAATAGGAGATTATCATGGCAGATTATTTAAGAAAGATTGTAGAGATGCAGAAGGCAGGAGATCCGGTAGGTATCTACTCTGCTTGTACCGGTAATGAATTAGTACTGGAAGCATGCATGAAGCATGCCAAAGAGACCAACACCATATTATTGATCGAATCCACAGCCAATCAGGTAGACCAGTACGGTGGATATACAGGCATGAAACCGGTTGATTTCATGGCAATGTGTAAGGGTATCGCTGACAGAGTCGGCATCTCCATGGACCGCATCATCTTAGGCGGAGACCACTTAGGACCTCTGACCTTCGCTCAGTATGATGAGGAGAAGGCTATGGCAGAATCCCGTGAACTGATCCGTCAGTATGTTATGGCTGGTTTTACCAAGATCCATATCGATACTTCCATGAAGGTGGCTTCCGATGATCCGGAGACCAGACTTCCGGACGAAGTGATTGCACGCCGTGGTGCAGAGCTGGCTAAGGTGGCAGAGGATGCTTACGCTGTATTAGTAAAAGAGAATCCGGAAGCAGTTCATCCAACCTATATCGTAGGTTCCGAGGTTCCGATCCCAGGCGGTTCCACCGCAGCAGTGGACGAAGGCGTTCAGGTTACCAGAGTAGAAGACTTCGAAGCAACGGTAGCAGCATTTAAGGCAGCTTATAAGGCACAGGGCATCGAAGATGCATGGCAGTATGTTATGGCAGTTGTTGTACAGCCGGGTGTAGAAGAGAAGGACGCCGGATGTACCGAGTACGTTCGTGAGAAAGCAACCGAACTGATGGCAGCCATCAAAGATTATCCGGATCTGATCTTCGAAGGTCATTCCACAGACTATCAGACCCAGTACAAGCTCCGTGAGCTGGTAGAGGATGGCGTTGGTATCCTTAAGGTAGGTCCTGGTCTGACACTGGCACTTCGTGAAGGCCTCTTCGCTCTGGCTTATGCAGAGAAAGAGATGCTGAAGGATCATCCGGAGAAACAGAGCTACTTCATGGAAGCCCTGGATGCAGCCATGCTGGAGAATCCGAAGCATTTTGCAAAACATTATCACGGAACACCTGCAGAGATCGCATATAAGAGAAAATACTCCTTCTCCGACAGATGGCGTTACTACTATGCAGTACCTGCAGTAGCAGCAGCACTGGATAAGCTCTTCGAGAACTTCAAGGATGGTGTTCCGATGGGTCTGGTAAGCCAGTTCCTGCCGATCCAGTACACCAAGGTTCGTAACGGCCAGCTGGAGAATGATCCGAAGGTACTCGTACTTGACCGTGTATGCAACTGCATCGATGAATACCTCTACGGTTCCATGCAGTATAAGTTAGGATAAGGGGGAGAAAAGGATGAAGAATAATATTGGTTTACAGACAGCTTACTGGGGTGGAACAGATCCTAAGCTTGATATCCACCAGATTATCAAATATACCAAAGATGCAAACATGAAGACCATTGAATTAAAGGCAGGGGACTTTGTTCCCCTGACACCGGAAGGACGTCAGGAGCTGCGTCGTGAGATCGAAGCAGCCGGTCTTGAGATCACAGTAAATGGCACAGGCTTGCGTGCTCATAAGGATGTATCCAGTTCTGATCCTGAGATCCGTCAGGCAGGAATCGATCAGTTATGTCATATGATTGATCTCTGTGTGGAGATGGGAGTAAAATATTTCTCCGGCATTCCTTATGGTGTATGGAATGCAAAACCGGATGGTGATAATGTCGCTGAGATCAAGGCCGAGAGAACAAAGAATGCTATCGAGTCCTTAAAGGTCGTTGCTGCCTATGCCCAGGAAAAGGACGTGATGCTCTGTCTGGAGATCGTAAACCGTTTCGAACAGTATACGATCAATACGGTAGAAGAAGGCATCGCCATGTGCAAGGCCATCGATAATCCTAACTGTAAGCTTCTGGTTGATACCTTCCATATGTGCATCGAAGAGGATAATATCGCAGATGCCATCCGTGAGGCACAGGAAGCAGGATATCTGGGATATATTCATCTGGGAGAATCCAACCGTAAGATTCCGACCGGTAAGAAGAAGACAACCATCGACTGGGAAGAAATCGCAGATACGATCAATGAGATCGGATTTGCCGGTCCTATGGTTATGGAACCATTCGTACTTGATAAATCCCCAAGTGCTAAAAGTGTATCTCTGTGGAGACCGCTGAAGGATGGTGCAGATATCCATGGCCTGATTGCAGATGCAGCAGCAGGTGTTTCCTATCTGGCATCTCTCTAATCGAAGCCCTTGGGATGGATCATCAGGATAATTAAGAGAATCGGGAACTGTTCTTTTGGGGACAGTTCCTTTTTATTTATAATTTTTTTCTGTTTTTCGGAAAAAATTTATACTATCATAATCATAATTTTGTTATTATATTTGTAAGTATGGATTCATTGATGAGATAGCTTTCTATCTTGTGACATAGATGAAAAACCACTTATAATTCAGAGGGGGAGCAACATGAATCAACGGACGATCGAGCTCGCACGATTATTCAGTAATGAGAGAGATGAGGTAGCTATAGCCGGATTATCCGAATTATATCAGGTATCTGAGAAAACGATTCGCAATGATGTCAAGGAAATGAATCGGATCCTTGAGGAGAATCACCATGATCCGATCATATTTAAACGTGGCGGCAGGATCAGGATACCGGAGAATTTCGGAGAAGCCCTGTATTGCTTTCATGCGGATGACTACTATAGCTATAAGCTATCGAAGGAGGAGAGGATCAAGGTCGCAGCGGCCTTATTGATCAATTCCACGGAATATGTCACTCTGGTTACCATAGCGGAAGTACTATTTGTCAGTCGTGTTACCGTGATTAATGATCTGAAAGAGATAAAAAAGTATATCAGTGATTGTGGACTGGAGGTAATCTCATCTCCGAATAAAGGACTGCGCGTAGCAGGACCGGAGAGCATAAAGAGAGAGGCACTTTTGAATCTCCTGAGGCCGGATGAGCTTACCAAGGAAGAGAGCTTTATCGCAAAGCATGTCAGTGTGCAGGAAGGAAACCGATTCGTGATCGAACGAATCATCCGGGAGCAGGAGCAGCGCTTTCATCGATATCTGGACGACTATTCCTACCGGGAGGTCTCCCTCTTTTTAAGTATTATGGTAAGCCGTAATATGGCGGGAGAGACCCTGGAGAGTATGGATGCTGAGCATGTGGATCGTTATGCCATGGCCCAGGAGACCTTAAAATATATCTCCCAGTATTGTAATGTTGTCACAACAGAGAATGACATCGTAAGCTATGCCAGACTGCTTGGCCGCGTTCACTATATGTATCATGATCATTTCACCGGAAATATCGTGAAGACGCAGGTTATAACCAGACAATACATTGCGGCTCTCTCCGATGACATCGGTGTGAATCTGAATGATGATTATGATTTCTTTGAGAATCTTTCCAACCATCTGGAGTCTGTCTTCACTGCACCAACCATGGATTATCCGGAGATTGATATCGTGAATGAGATCCTGGAGGATCATGTTGAGGTCCTGGAAGCGGTGAATGATAATCTTCCTATGCTTACCCAGTTTATGCATCGAGATATGGAGATTATGGAGATCAAATTTATCGCCATTCATGTCTGTGCAGCCCTGGAGAGAAAGAAGAGTAAAGAGATAGCCTTCCATGTGATCGTCGCCTGCCATGCAGGTCTGGGAACCTCCAGATTACTTCTCGAGAAGCTGAAACAGCATTTTAAGTTCCGTATCGTCGATGTCGTATCTGCCCATGAAGCAAGGAATCTCAGTCCCGATGAGGCGGATCTGGTCATATCTACGGTTCGACTGGACTCCTGCCCTATCGAGAATATCGTGGTTTCTCCAAACTTCAGTGATGAGGATTACATCCGGGTAGGAAGTAAGATCGATAGCTTAAAGGTCAGCAGAAATATCCCGGATCAGATAGAGGATGATACTTTAAGCGCCAAGGGCTTGATTGAACAGTTGCGCCCTCTGGTATACGGAAGCTTCGAGGAAGAGAGCGAGGCGGAAGCTTTTATGAAGGATATGAGGGCCATTATCCGCGATTATTTTAAACAGCCGGTGGAGGCGGATGCCGAGATATTTGCCCCTTATCTTCATCACCTTCTTCCCCCTTCCCACATTATGCTGGATGTGGAGTGCGAGGACTGGAGAGATGCTATCCGTAAGTCTGCGGAGACTCTCTTAAAGAGAGGATATATCGAGGAGAGATATATCGATGCCATGATATCCGGCGTGGAGAAATATGGTCCTTATATCGTTCTGGCACAGGGCTTTGCCATTCCTCATGCCAAGCTGGAGGATGGAAGTATACGACTGGGTATGAATCTGATCCGCCTGAAGACCCCGGTGAGATTCACGGATGACGAAGAATATGATCCAATCGAATTTGTCTGCTGCATGAGCGCGATTGACAGTAAGAGTCATTTAAAGGCATTTTTTAATATTGTAAATATGGTGCAGGACGAGGAGTTCAAAGCAAAGATGAGAACAGTAGAGACAGCGAATGAGATGGCTTTACTGATCGAAAAATATGAATATAGTATCATTTAAATAGCTTATAAATGTATGAGGGAGAGTTTTATGGGGAAGGCTATTAGAATCTTTATCGCTTGTGGCAGTGGGATAGCAACTTCTACAGTGGCAGAGAGAGAGATGAATCGTATTGCCAGGAATCTTAAGATACCTGTCAGGATCACTAAGGGTACTATCGCGGAGATTCCCTACAAGCAGTTCAGTGTGGATCTGGTCTGCCTTACGGCAAATTATCGGATGGACCTGAAGAAGCCCTGTATGTCACTATCCGGTCTGGTATCCGGAATCTCCAAGGCCAGGGTTGAGGCTGAGGTGGAGAAGATGCTGATGGAATTATCATCACAGTAAGAAGGATGGTCAAATCCATTTCTGATATTCGGAAGTGGATTTGACTATTTTTTCGCTTATAAATCGTTTCGGAAAAAGGGAAATTCTCTTGACTGTTCATTGGCAGACAGAGATGATAAGATGATAACTGTAAAGAAGAGATAGGAAATGGCCAATGAATATCTTACGAAAAACAAAGGAAGAGAAGAAACACAAACAAGCAAACAAATAATAAGAACAGGGAGAAAATAATATGGATATTTTATTAAGCTTTTTTCAAGGATTTGTAAATCTTGGCGCAGCTGTTTTATTACCAGTTGTCATCGCTATCCTCGGATTATTCTTCGGAATGAAACCTGGCAGAGCAGTGAAATCCGGTTTATTGGTAGGTATCGGTTTCAAGGGCTTATGTCTGGCAGTTAACCTGCTGATCGAAGCAGTAACCCCAGCGATGAATTATTATGAAACTCTGGGAAGTGGTTACGATACACTGGAGATCGGTTTTGCCGCTCTCGGTGCAGCATCCTGGACCACACCATTTGCCGTATTGGTTATCCCGGCAGTCGTTATCATTAACTTAATTCTGGTTCGTACAAAGTTAGTTAAAGTATTAAATGTTGATATCTGGAACTTCATGCATTTCTTAGTACCTGGTGCTCTGGCATATGCATTATCCGGAAGCGCAGTTGCAGGCTTCGCAGTTGCAGTTTTATGTGGTATCGTTGTTCTCTATTTCGGTCAGTGGTGTGCAGAAGAATGGGGCGAGTTCTTCGGATTAGAGGGAACCACCTGTACCTGCCTCTGCTTCATCGCATGGGCTTACCCATTAAATAAGTTACTCAACTGGATCATCGATAAGATTCCTGGATTAAATAAGATCGACCTTGAGTTAGAAAAAGTTGCAGATAAACTTGGTATCTTTGGTGACCCTGCCATGATCGGTGTATTCGTAGGTGCATTCTTAGGTATCATCACAAAACAGGATCTGTCCACTATCCTCACCATGGCTATGGGAACTGCAGCAGCTATGTTACTGATTCCTAGAATGGTTGGTATCATGATGGAAGGTCTCTCCCCAATCGGAGAACAGGCAAATGTATATGCACAGAAGAAGATCGGCGAAGACGCAGAGATCTACATCGGTATGGATATCGCTCTTGGTCTTGGTGATCCGGCTTGTATCACAATCACAGCAATCATGATTCCTGTAACAATCCTCTTAGCACTCTTAATCCCGGGAATGAGATTCTTCCCATTAAGCTTATTAGCTGAAGTTTGCTACATGACTCCAA
>R05__coassemble_263_pt1 | contig 27908 bp, 24 predicted proteins | sample R05__metabat2_low_PE_006 | metagenome-assembled genome bin R05
CTGCCGATCCAGTACACCAAGGTTCGTAACGGCCAGCTGGAGAATGATCCGAAGGCACTCGTACTTGATCGTGTATGCAACTGCATCGATGAATACCTCTATGGTTCCATGCAGTATAAGTTAGGATAAGCAGATAGACTGCAGAGATTCCCTGCAAGGATTGGTACAAATTAAAATCTGTATTCCTGATTTGTAGAAAAATAAAAATTCTGACAATAGAATAAAATAAAAATTCTGATAATAGAATATGAAGTCGGATTAAGACGAGGGCATCGCAAAAGCTTTTGCGATGCCCTCATTCTTTTCCTTGTAATCTTCTCTCTGCTTATTCCGGTTTATTGGGCAGATGACGTTATCATTCACTGAATCTGCCCAAAGTCTTCTGTAAAGCGAAGATAAAATGGTGTCATAAGGAAAAGGCACCAGCCCACAAGCCATAAAATAGGCAAAGGGAAGGGAGAAGATGAGATGACTGAAAAAGTGAACCAGCGTAAACCAAGGAAACCAACAAAAGGGAAGGAAAGAGATTTATCGGCTGGGAAAATCCGTGATTTCATGAAATTTTAGACACTGACAGAGGAAAATATGGTATATTTTTCTTGGAGTTATAAGAGGACGCAGACGCATAAGAAGATGAGGAGGCTTTTTCTTTATATGCTCTGTGGATATTGATGATAACATTCCGAAAGGACGGATAAGATCGATGGATAAAGAGACGAGGAGACAGATGAGAAAGTACCAGCATACTCTGCATATCTGCGGTATGATGGTGATCATCTTTGGATTATGGAGTGTGGCAAAGACAGTCTTATGCCTGGTATTTTCTGACCAGGTCCGGGAGGTCTTATTCGGAGAATATCCTGACCTGATTCAAAGAGTTATCCTGTATATTATCATGGCCGTCTTTGTCGGAATCGATTTTCTGATCAGACTTTATGTTGGTATGTCAGCCATGGCAGAGGCCGGGGGAAGGAAGAAGAGATTCTTCTATATTATAGTGGCCTTTATCATCTTTGTGCTGTCTGTGATATCATTTTGTACTGTAGTATATAGTTCCATATATGATGAGAGTTACTATTTATCGAAACTGGATGTGGTCATATCAGGAGTCGTGGAATTAACCTGCGCTTATAATCTCTTTGAATTATTATATAATTCGATTCGTTTAAGAAGACTCAGAAAAAAGATGGAAGAATAAACCTAAGAAGACTCAGAAAAGAAGCCGGAATAAAATTAAGAAGACTCAGAAAAGAAGCCGGAATAAAATTAAGAAGACTCAGAAAAAAGATGGAAGAATAAACCTAAGAAGACTCAAAAAAGAGTAAAATGTAGGAAGAGTAGACTTGTAGGAAATATGCTTATAGCATATTATGGAGAGTATTATGCAGTTGGATTTTCATTATTATGCGACATATTGCGCGGCGTATCTGGCAGGATACAGCCATGAGGAGAGTATGGAGATATGCTACAGTGCCCAGTTTGTTGATTGCTGCACAGCAACCTATCTGGGTAAGATCGGAGCTCCTCTGTCTGCTGCGACGACCCAGTCCCAGGGAGAATTGATGAATGTAAAACCGGACCGTGCCTCTCTACAGGATGTTACCCGCATCTGGTCCTCTTTTCATTTCCTGCCCTATGACCTCTATGCCGATCCCGGCAGAGGCAGCAGAATCTATAAGAATAAATATCGTCTGATTTGTAATCCTAACGGGAATCTGGTTATCGATACGGTCAGGCTGGCAGTAGATCAGCCCCTGCAGGCAGTGGGTCTGGCCATGCATGTTCTGGCAGATACCTGGGCCCATCGATATTTTGCGGGGACACCATCTCTGGTGATCAATAATACCAATCAGTATTTCTGGGAACTACTGCCTTCTGCTACCATAGAGAGATCATCTGTTACCATAGAGACAACATCCTCTACCATAGAGACAGCATCTTCTACCATAGAGAGAACTTCTTCTTCCATAAAGACAGAAGGATCTTCTTCTGTTGAAGAAGCATCCTCCTCTATACCACAGGAAGATAGCCCTTCCTATATCGAGCGGCCGATCCAGTTCCGCCACAGTTTAAATACTCCAGATGATCTGGAGCAGAGTATCTATGTGAATTCGGTGTATCACAGCTCGGAGAACTCCATCATGAATCTGGGACATGGCAGGGCCGGTCATCTGCCGGACTACAGCTGTGTCAGCTACCGTTATCTGCCGGCCTGGGGCGATTATGCCGAGATCACCAAGGAGAATCCGAAGGATTACTATGCAGCCTTCTGCCAGATGGTGGAGGCCATGCGCTATCTGAGAGGAGAGATTGATACATTTGATAAGGAAGAGTATAACTGTCAGCAGGTGGAACCCTGGAAGGAAGAGATTCAGAGAATTCTGAGTATACGTCAATCAGATGCTTCCGCAGACTGGAAGGCTCTCGCCGAGAAGCTGTCCGGCAGGGAGATGGATACATTTGACCAGACCGCATATATGCAGGAGTATATGGATGCACCGGAGGAAGAGAAGGATGATACCTATCTGGGTCGATTCATTCTGGCGGCCATGCGGCAGAAGAGCATGGTGACCAACCGTATATTCATATCCGGTAATCTGCTGGCCGGCTATTCGGTGGACTATCAGCAGGGAGGCTTCCAGGGAGTCCGCGACTTCATGAAGCTGGTAGAGTACCAGCATAAGAACAAGGGCAGACATAGCCGGAAGAACAGAGAATAAGACAAAGAGTAAAGAGTAAGACAAAGAGTAAAGAATAGGACAGAGAGTAAAAATAGGACAAAGAGCAAAGAAGACAGGCAAAGAATAAGACAGGATAGAAAAGAGCGGGATAAGATGCAAGAGAAGACCGTGAGAAGGAGAGTAAGATGACCATATTAAAAAGAATCGAATACATATTGATCGCATTGATTCAGATTCTCTGCGGTCTGATCATCATCATTAAGCCAGGCGACGGATACAGTCTGGTTGTCTGGATCATCAGTATCTCCTTTGCGGTAAATGGTCTGGGCAATATCATTTACTATCTGACATTGACCAGATATATGGTAGGAGGTAAGACCATACTCTATAAAGGAATCATCATGCTGGACTTCGGTATCGCAACGTTGACCTTAGTGGACTTTCCACGATTATATATCTTCCTCTACATGATTGGCTGTTATATCTTCTCGGGTATCGTGCATATGTTAAGAGCCTGGGATGCGAGACGCCTGCAGGCTTCCTGGAAGCTGAACTTCGGACACGGGCTGGGCAGCCTGCTGATCGCAGCCATCTGCCTCTTCTACCATCATATTTATGAGGTTCTGGCCCTGGTATATGGCATCGGTCTGATCTATTCCGCCCTGATCAGCCTGGTAAATGCCTGTCGTAAGACGGCCATTGTCTATATACAGTAGATAGCAGATATATATAGTAGAAAGCAGATCTGCATATGATACAGATTTTGAAGATATATAAAAATATGCGGCCTTCGTCGCACCACATCGTGTGATACAAAACAGAAGCTAGCTCTGAATAGATAAAAGACAGGAGAAGAATATGAAGACTACATCGGAGATAAGAAAGGCAGGCATCGCGGCTCGCGATGCACTGAATAAGGAGTACAGGACCGGGCAATCCGCCACAATCGTGGCGCAGATCCTGCAGTCGGAAGAATATAAAGCTGCCCGGACGGTCATGATCTATAAGGCGGTACGTGGGGAAGTGAGATTAGAGGCTCTGGAGCGAGATCCTTCTGCTCAGGGGAAATGTATTGTCTACCCGCTATGTATCGGGGAGGGTATTATGATTGCCCTGCAGCCTGAGGGCCCGGATGCCTGGGCTAAGGGCAGCTACGGCATCCCGGAACCGATCCGGGAGAAATCTATCGAGATCGATCCGACGGATATCGATCTGGTTATCTGCCCCTGTACTGCATTTGATGAGAAATGTAATCGTGTTGGCATGGGTGCCGGATATTATGATCGCTTTTTGACAAAATGCGGTAAGGCTCGTATCATATCGGTAGCCTTTGAGGCGCAGAAGGCGGATGAGATTCCGGTGGAGCCATGGGATCATGCCATGGAGAAGACCTATACGGAGAAGAGAGTATATCTTCGCTAAGAAATAAAAAGGAGAAAGAGATGCGAAAAAAATATAATCAGAAGAGTTACATGATGTTAATGAAGAGATGCCTGATGCCGATGTTACTGGGAGTATCCCTGACCTGCAGTCTGGCAGGCTGTGGAAATGGTGCAGCTTCCGCAGATGATCAGGAACAGACGACGGAGACATCCACGGACACGAGCAGTGAAGAAGCAACGACAGATACGAGTAGCGGAGAAGCAACGACGGACACAAGTAGTGAAGAAGCAACAGATACAAGCGGCGGAGAAGCTGTGGCGCAGGAGCGGGTTATCCCATATCCGGAGGATCTGGAGACCGTCGGTGATATGGAAGGCTCCGACTCTTTTGATAATCTGCTGGATCAGGCGGATAGCCGATATTATACCCAGAATGATTACTTCACCATGAAGAGTGAGGGGACTCTGCATCTGATCTCCGGTTTTCAGACCTATCAGCAGACGACAGAGTATACCTGTGGTCCCGCATCAGCCCTGATGGTACTGAATTATTTCGGCATCGATGACTATAATGAATTAGAGCTTGCCGAGATGGCAGGCACGGATACCTCCAAAGGAACCAGTGTGGAGGGCATGGTAGCATTATTTGAAGAGCAAGGCTTTCAGACAGAGTCCCATGCGGATACCGAGCCATATTTCCAGGAGATTGATGAAGCGGAAGCCTATTTTGTGGACAGCATCGATGCAGGTATCCCGGTCATGGTTGACTGGCTGGACTGGCGCGGACATTGGCAGACAGTCATCGGTATCGATACGGCCAATGATATCTCGCCCTATGATGATGTGCTGATCCTGGCGGATTCCTATGATGTGACCGATCAGCAGCAGGACGGCTATTACATTTTCTCCTTAGGCCGTTTCTTCGATATGTGGAGAGAGGGTGCCTGTGCGCAGAAGGATGTCCCATACGAACAGCCATTTGTCAAGGCATGGATGGAATAGGGACTAGCATCAGAGACAGCATCCTATGGCGATATCATTTGTCAAAGCATGGATGGAATAGAGGCTTGTGATGATTCCGGAAGGATGATATGCTTAAAAGATAAAGATAAGATGAGAGGAAGATTATGGATATCAGAACAGAAGCAAGAAAAATGAAGGAACAGGCCCCGATCCTGGCGGCCACCACAGTAGAAGAACGTAATGCAGCATTGGCAGCTATCGCTGTCGCATTGGAGCAGCATAAGGAGGAGATCTTTGCGGCCAATCAGGCAGATATGGCAGCGGCAGATCAGAATCTGGTCTCTCCCGCTGTGAAGAAGAGACTGAAGTTCAATGAAGATAAATTAAAGGATGTCATCGCAGGCATCCATCAGTTGATCTCCCTGCCGGATCCATTGGGTAAGGAGCTGCTTCACAGAGAGCTGGATGCCGGCCTGGAATTATACCGGGTCAGTGTGCCGATCGGTGTCATCGGTGTGATCTTTGAGGCCAGACCGGATGCCCTGGTGCAGATATCATCTCTCTGCTTAAAGAGTGGTAACTGCGCTCTACTTAAGGGTGGCAAAGAGACGAGAAATACCAACCGCGTGCTCTTCCGTGTGATTCATGACACGGCAGTGGCAAGTGGTTTGCCGGAGAATTGTCTGGTACAGGCAGAGCTTCATAATGAGATCGACGAGCTCTTATCCTGCGATAAGGATGTGGATCTGTTGATTCCGCGCGGCTCCAATGCATTTGTACAGTATATTATGAACAACACCAAGATTCCTGTCATGGGACATGCAGATGGTATCTGTCATATTTATGTGGATAAGGATGCCGATTATAAGAAGGCACTGCCTATCCTCATCGATGCCAAGACCCAGTACACGGCAGCATGTAATGCTGTGGAGACCATCCTGGTGGATCGTGCCATCGCGGCAGATTTCCTGCCTCAGATGAAGGCTGCCATGGCAGCGGCAGGGGTTCGTCTGCGCGGAACGGCTGAGGCGATGGAGATTCTGGCGGATGCCGTGATATCGGCTGTAGAGGCAGAGGATATCATGACAGAGGATGATTTCCGTACAGAGTACCTGGATCTGATCGCTTCGGTACGTTTAGTGGACGATGTGAAAGAAGCAGTGGCTCATATTAATGCTTACGGTTCTCATCATACCGACAGTATCCTTTCTGAGAACCCGGAGACCGTGGAATATTTCATGCAGATGGTAGACTCTGCCGGTGTCTATCAGAACTGTTCCACACGTTTCGCCGACGGCTTCCGTTATGGCTTCGGTGCAGAGGTTGGTATCTCCACCTCCAAGCTCCATGCCAGAGGCCCGGTAGGTCTGGAAGGCCTGGTAACCTATAAATACAAGCTCTACGGCACAGGACAGATCGTCGGAGATTATGCCAGCGGTAAGTCACAGTTCCATTTTAAGGATCTGTAGAGATATGCTTTGTGATGATGCATATGATTAAGGATGATGCATATGATTAGAATAGGATTTGCATCAGTATAGTTTGCATGGATTCAGTTCCAGTATAGTTTGCATGGATGAAGTGTCAGAAATATTGAGAGAACTTGCATTTCATGATACTTGTATAGGAGGAATTCGCTATGTTATTACAGCAGGAGAGAGAGGATGTCGTAAAGTACTGTAAGATGCTGATCACCCATGGGCTTACCAAGGGTACCGGCGGCAATATCAGTATCTTTAACCGGGAGCAGGGACTCTTTGCCATCAGTCCCAGTGGCATCGACTATTTTGAGACAGAGCCGGAGGATGTGGTGGTCATGAATCTGGACGGCCAGGTCGTGGACGGCAAGAGAAAGCCATCCAGCGAGCATGAATTGCATCGTATCTTCTATGTCAACCGCCCCGATATCAATGCGGTCGTACATACACACTCTGTGTATAGCACGGTTCTGGCGGTATTGCGGGAAGAACTGCCGGCATCCAGCTATCTGGTAGCCTTTGCCGGCGGACCAAATGTAAGATGCGGCGATTATGTATCCTTCGGCACCAAAGAGCTGGCAGAGATTACGCTGAAGGCCATGGAGGACCGCAATGCAGCTCTTATGGCCAATCATGGTCTGATCACGGGAGGTAAGGATATCCTGAATGCCTTCAATATTGCAGAGCAGATCGAAGGCTGTGCCGAGGTCTATGTCAAGGCCCGCATGGTCGGCAAACCGGTCATCCTGGATGACGATGAGATGGCGAAGATGGTTGATGTATTTAACCATTCCTACGGCCAGAAGAAGCATAAAGAGGAGATGTAGGGATCTATGATCTGTCCGGAATCCGGAAGAAGAATCGGAGAGCCTGGGCATAGAGATAGATAATATATCATAATACACACCAAAAGGAGAGAAGTATGAAGAAGAGAATATGTGCGATACTGATGAGTGCATTCTTATTATGCACCCAGAATCCGTCTGTCATGCAGACCTATGCTGCGACTTCGGATGATACAGCATCTGAGAAGACGATGGACGTAGTTTATGAGGAAGCACCGCAGGATGAAACCGTCGTGGTGGATCCATCCGGCATCGGGGATAATGAGGAATTATTCTCCGGCTATGTAGCAGATGTCTTCGAGATGGATGAGGAAGTGATCGGAGGAGATTCCATCTCCATGCAGTCCGAGGACGATGAAGACGGTGTCGGTGCCGAACTGACCGGTCAGGATAAGATCATCTATCAGGAGCTGAAGAAGCAGATCAAGGATGTGGCAGCCGGCAAGAGCGCCTCCACCACATTTAAGATATATGTTTCAGACCTGCTGGACACCCTGACCTTCTATGCCAGCGATATGGGACTGACCATATATAGAACTGATACGGGATGGGATAACGATGCCCTTGCACAGGCGAAAATGAATGTCTACGCCAATTTTACCTTTGATTTAAGTAAAATTGTATCGGCTCTGCTGAAGGACTGTCCTTATGAGATGTATTGGTACGATAAGTTAACCGGCATGACAGCAAGCTATCCGGGGATAAGCTATTCTGCTACCGGTGCCATCTCATTTGCTGATGATGCGCAGCTTACCTTATCCTTTGCGGTAGCCAGTGCCTATGCCGGAAGCAATGCATACACGACCGACACCGCTAAGACCGGGGCAGCGACCGCAGCTGTGGCAAATGCGCAGAAGATCGTCGATCAATATGCTTCCTACAGCGATATTGAGAAATTAGATGCTTACCGGGGAGCAATCTGTGATCTGGTATCTTATAATACCGATGCTGCTTCTGCTAGCTACACAGGCGGATATGGCGATCCATGGCAGCTGATCTATGTATTTGATGAAGATCCGGATACCAATGTGGTCTGCGAGGGCTATTCCAAAGCCTTCCAATACCTCTGTCAGCAGTCCGCATTTTCCAGTAAATATATCAGGAGCCGTCTGGTCACCGGTACCATGAACGATGGAAATCATATGTGGAATATCGTTACCATGAATGACAAGAAGAATTATCTGGTTGACGTGACCAATTGCGACGAGGGTACCATTGGTGAAACATACTTGCTGTTCCTGGCAGTACCGGATACGGGAAATGTGAATGCCGGTTATACATTTAGTGAAGATTTAGACGAGGATGTGACTTACTGTTACAGTGAGGATACCTTATCCAGCTACTCCACGGATAAGCTGACCCTGTCTTTCTATGAGTATGATATCAATTATCACTGCGACCATAGTGATACGGAACTGGTAAATGTTAAGACAGCCACCTGTACACAGGAAGGTTATACCGGTGATAAAGTATGTAAGGATTGCGGTGAGACAGTAGAAGCTGGTACGACCATCGATATGCTGGCGCATACCCCGGGTATCGCAACCAAAGAAAATGAAGTGGAAGCCAGCTGTAGTCAGGAAGGCTCCTACGATAGCATCATCCGCTGTAGTGTATGCGGACAGGAGATCTCTCGAGAGACGAAGACAGTGGATAAATTAGCCCACACTCCGGGCGAAGCAGTGAAGGAGAATGAGAAGGCAGCCAGCTGCAGCCAGGCCGGCTCTTATGATCGTGTGGTTTACTGTACGGTATGCCATGAAGAGATCAGTCGCGAGACAGTAAATGTAGAGAAGATCGACCATACTCTTGTTATTGATGAGGCAGTCGATCCGACTTGTACAGAGACAGGCTTGACAGAAGGCAGCCATTGTTCCGTATGTGGGGAAGTCCTCGAACCTCAGCAGACCATCGATGCTCTGGGCCATACCATCGTCATCGATGAAGCAGTGGCAGCCAGCTGCAAGCAGACCGGCCTGACAGAGGGTAAACACTGTAGTGTATGTCATGAGATTCTCGTCGCTCAGCAGACGATTGCTAAGACAGACCATATTCCGGAAAATCCGGTTATAGAAAATGTAAAGGAAGCTACCTGCAGCCAGGCCGGCTCCTATGACAGTGTGATTAAATGTAAAAATTGCGGAGAGGAGATCTCCCGCGAGACCAAGACTCTGGATAAGTTAGATCATACTCCGGGCGAAGCAGTCAAGGAAAATGAAAAGGAAGCCAGCTGCAGCCAGGCCGGTTCCTATGATCGTGTGGTTAAGTGTAGTGTTTGTGGAGAAGAGATCTCTCGCGAGACCATCACTGTGGATAAGTTAGCCCATACTCCGGGTCAGGCCCAGAGAGAGAATACCAAGAAGGCTACCTGTACAGCAGAAGGTTCCTACGATAGCGTAGTATACTGTACTGTATGTGGAGAAGAGATCTCCCGTGAGCAGAAGACCCTGGACAAGGTGGATCATGAAGCCGGATATCCGGTATCAGAGAATCCGATCCCAGCGACCTGCGAACGAGACGGATCCTATGAGGATGTAACTTATTGTACTATGTGTCATACGGTTATGGCACGAGAGACGATCGTAATACCGAAGACCGGTCATAACCTTGTGACGGACCCGGCTGTCGCTCCGACCTGTACCGAGACGGGACTGACAGAGGGCAAGCACTGTAACTCATGTGGCAGAGTGATCGAGGCGCAGGAGACCATCGAAGCCCTGGGCCACACTCCGGGCGAAGCAGTCAAGGAAAATGAAAAGGCAGCCAGCTGTGCCGAGGCAGGCTCTTATGATAGTGTGATTAAGTGTACAGTTTGTGGACAGGAGATCTCCCGCGATACCATCACTGTGGATAAGTCAGCTCACACTCCGGGCGAGGAAGAGATAGAGAATCGTCAGATAGCAAGCTGCGAAGAGGGTGGTTCCTACGATAAGGTGGTATACTGTACGGTATGCCATACAGAACTCAGCCGTGAGACTGTAAATGTAGACAAGACAGATCATACCGTTGTAACGGATGAGGCAGTTGCTCCGACCTGCACCGAGACAGGTTTAACAGAAGGTAGTCACTGCAGCGTATGTGGTAAGGTCATCGAAGCGCAGCAGACAGTTGCCAAGCTGGGCCACAGCTGGTCCGCTTACAAGGTTAGCAAAAAAGCAACCGTATTTGTTATCGGACAGAAGACCCGCACTTGCCTACGAAGTGGCTGTAAGGAGGTACAGACTGCGAAGATCGCCAAGCTGAAACCGACAATCAAGCTGTCTGCCAAGAAGAAGACTCTGAAGGCTAAGAAGACCTGTAAGCTGGTCATCTCCGGCCTGGCTCTGGGCGATTCGGTGAAGTCCGTATCTACCAGCAAGAAATCTGTCGCAAGCCTTAAGAAGATCAATGCGAAGAAGTATAAGATCACGGCGAAGAAGAAGGGCAAAGCAACCATCACGGTTAAGCTGAAATCCGGCAAGACAGCCAAATGTGTGATCACAGTAAAATAAAACAGCCAAATGTGTGATCACGGTAACATAAAACCGTAACACATCGATGAAAGTAAAAAGTCGTAGTGCTATATTATATGGCGAAGCATATTTCGTTTCGTCCGCACTTGAAAATTTATAGAAACATAGCAGACAAAAGAGGGGGCGCCTGCAGTGGATCAGATCACCTGCTATCGTTTGAGTAAGAAGACGATAGCAGCAACTGACCTGGGATGGGCGCTCTCTTATCGTGCGTATAAGGCATAAAATATGCTAAATGAGAGGCAAGATTATGACAATTAATATCTGGCACATGATAGGAATTATAATCACTCTGGCATTGATCACCGGGGTGGGCATCTACTCCGGCAGTAAAGTGAAGAATGCCAGCGACTTTACCACCGGAGGGGGACAGGCAGGACCACTTATGGTCTGTGGCGCCATACTGGGAGCTCTGGTCGGCGGTCAGGCTACCATCGGAACCGCCCAGTTAGCATTTACTTATGGTATGGCGGCCTGGTGGTTTACCCTGGGATCCGGCATCGGCTGCCTGATCATGGGGATTGCATATGTGATTCCCCTTCGCAGAAGTGGCAATGTCACTCTTATGGAGATCATCGCCGAGGAATTCGGAGCCAAAGCAGAATACATCGCCAGCTTACTCTGTTCCATCGGTATCTTTATCAGTATCATATCCCAGGTCATCTCTGCCTGCGCCTTATTGACCACCATATTTGGGATGAATTATGTGATGGCAGGCCTGATCTCCATCATTCTGATGACAGTCTATATCGTATTTGGCGGTGCCTGGGGAGCCGGCATGGGAGGCATCGTAAAATTAATTCTGCTCTATATGTCCTCCATCATCGCCTGCGGTATCGTCTTCTTCCTGGCCGGCGGACCGAGCGGTGTCCTGGGGGATATTCGGGCGCTTCTTGTGGATAGTGACCTGGGACAGATCGTCGGAGTGTCCACGGAGGAGGCAGTCCGCTATACCTATCTGAATATGATCGCCAGAGGTGCTTCCAAGGATATCGGATCGGCCCTTTCTCTCGTGCTGGGTGTTTTATCCACCCAGACCTATGCCCAGGCCATCTGGTCCGGACGTAGCGATAGCGCTGCCAGAAAGGGAGCCTTCCTCTGCACTCTGTTGACGCCACCCATCGGTATCGCCTGTACCATGGTAGGCATGTTCATGCGCGGACATTGTCTGACGACAGAAGAGATCGCTGCCCTGGGCGCAGCGGGCAAAGCTGTTCCTGCCGGTATGATCGAGCTGGCCTCCACCTCTCAGGTATTTCCTATGTTTATCGTTCATTATATGCCGGCCCTGATCGGTGGTATCGTCCTGGGTACTCTCTTCATCACGGTAGTCGGCGGCGGCGCCGGTCTGTCCCTGGGCGTGGCAACTATCCTGGTAAATGACCTCTACAAGAAGCTGACGGATAAGATTAACACACCTGCCAGAAATCTGATCGCATCCCGCCTGACTATCGTCGGCGTCTTATTGCTGGCCATGATTGTCGCTTCCTTCGTCCCGGGCGCTGTCATCAATGACTTCGGCTTCCTGTCCATGGGACTCCGGGGAACTGTGGTCTTCCTGCCCATGTGTGCCGGTTTATTTCTTAAGGGACGCATCCGTCCGACCTGGGCTATGGTCTCCATTATCCTGGGGCCGATTACTCTCTTTCTCTTCAAATGGATCGGTCTCTCTGTCGATCCCCTCTTCCCGGCCATGGGTGTGGCAGCAATCTGCCTCTGCCTGGGGATGATCGGAAAAGGAAGATGAGAAAATATATCGATAAAGAAAAAGTACTTACATGCTATATCTACTTATGATAGAATTAGGTGAATCTAATAGTGGTGATACATTTCTAATTCGTGTTTGGCATGACTTGTATTGTCTTGCTCATATGAATTAGCTTGTAGCATTATAAAATGATTTCATCATTTTTAATCTGGTGTGGCAAACTATCTATATTGCCATGCCTTTTTGTATTTAAAATATCTTAAAGGAGGAATAGCATGAAGTTAAGAAGTCAGATGCTCAGAAGACTTATGGCTGGCGGCTTAAGTCTTGCGATGGCTATGTCCATGTGTCCATCCACTGTATTTGCAGCAGAGGAAGCGACGACATCGGAAGAAGCTGTAGTAGAAGAAGCTGCAGAAGATACTGCAGCAGAGGAAACGATTGAAGAAGAAAGCGCATCCGTAGAGGCTGAGGTGGAGGAAGCGGCAGAAGAAGAGGAGACTCTCACTGTCGAAGAGACCGCAGAAGAAGATGTGACCGAAGAAACCATGGAAGTAGAAGGAGACACTGTTACAGTATCCGAAGACAGCAGTGATAAGCTTATAATCATCGAAGAAGATGTTGGGGTTTATGTGCTGATGAACCTTCCATATTCCGTAATTTACGGCGCAGAGGGCGCATCCGTAGCCGATGTGGATGCCGTATCCTCCGCAACCAATAAGACAGGTAACTATGGATTCGCAGGTGGCGGATACCATTCCCAGACAACAGCATCCATCGCAGAGGATGGTACTGTGACAGCAGTCGGTGGAGAAAATGGTTCCCAGATGCAGGGTGCTACCGTAGCAGTGTGTGCTGCCAGTGTAGATGAGATCAAGGCCCTTGGTGGAACAGAGATCACAGCAGACAGCAAGGTCACAACAGCAACCTTAGGCAGAGGTGCTTCCAGCTATCAGGAGCTGGTAGGATACGAAGCTCTGACAGAAGCTCCGGCATATTCCTACTATGTACTGGATAGTGCACCATCTTACTATCTCATGTATGAGGATGGTCAGTTTACAGCAGCTAAGAATGCAGTGGATGCCGGCGAAGCAACAGCAAGCGTAACATACGGCAGCAACTGGGGTGATGTACAGATGAACCTCACCGCAGCTGACGTATCCGATAAACTGGTAAATGCAGTCATTCTTACTGCCCAGGACGCAGAAGGGAATGAGACAAAAGTGGGTCTCTATCACTTAGATCAGATCTGGCAGAATATAGAGCTGGCATGGAAGGTAGATGCCACCGCAGGACTGGATGGCAAGACCATCACAGCGGTACGTTATTACTGCTCCGTGAAGGATACTGACCTCACAGATGGAGAAGCACCTGCATACCAGAACTATGTATATGATTACACCATGAATCAGTCTATCTGCAAGGTATATACCGGCGAGGCTCAGGCTACATTTGATAGTGAGAAATCTATCAGCGTATCCGGACTTCCTTCTGATGTACAGAACTTAAAGGCTAAAGTATATTACACAACCGGTGGCAGAGGAGCTACATATACTTATATGACACCGGTAGCAGTAGATCCTGCAGATGATGATATCGACCCGGTAACTGTTGATGTAGTTAATGGTAAGATCGCCATCGAGGCTGGCTCCGTAACCAATAATGCCGGTACAACCGTAGAGTACGGCAGCCCGGTTGTCGGAACATCCTACACCGTAGAGCTCAGCTCCGATAATTATATCTTCCGCAAGATTTCCGTTACCTATAAAGATGCACAGACCATCACAGTGGCATCTGCATATAATAAGAAATATGGCGATAAGGCATTTGCTCTGAATGCCAAGGCAGAAGGAACTCTCAGCTATGCTTCTTCCAATAGCAAGGTTGCCACAGTAAATGCAAATGGAGTCGTAACGATCAAGGGTGCAGGTACTGCTGTCATCACCGTGACTGCAGCAGAGACCGATACCTTAAGAAAGGCTACTAAGAAGGTTACCATCAAGGTCGCTAAGGCTTCCCAGACTGTAACAGCTAAGAAGGTATCCAAGTCCCTGAAGAAGGCTGCTCTTAAGAAGAAAGCTTCTGCATTTGCTACGAAGGCTACTGCTAAGACAACCGTAAGCTACAAGGTTGCCAAGTATGCCAATAAGAAAGCCAAGAAGTACCTCTCCATCAATAAGAAGACCGGTAAGGTTACTGTAAAGAAGGGTACTCCTAAGGGCACATACAAGATGACAGTGAAGGCAACAGCAGCTGCAACAGCAAATTACAATGCAGCTTCCAAGAGCTACACAGTTACTGTTAAGGTAAAATAATTGAAAGAAGAATCTTATCTCATCATATTATGGTATGATTGATCAGAGAAAGAATTTCCGTAATACAAAAATCCCAGCCATTCCGGCTGGGATTTTTTTGTGGGGTTAAGAAAAAAATCTGCATCCTGATTAGCCCTCCATGAATCTTCTTCGTATTATATATTGTGGGACACAAAATTCCACAGAGAAATTGAGATAAAACATGTGTCATCTTACTTCACATAGAAATGTATTGAAAGAAGAAGGGCGAAGGCAAGGAACATGTTTTAACAAATAGTAAGAAGAGTATGAAAACAGGAGGCACACATTATGAGAGAAAATATGACAGCAAAGACAAATGCAAACCTTAATATGACAGCACCGGCAGACACAAGCCTTAAGAATACAGCTCCTGCATTAAAGGTAGTGAAGGATCGTGTGATAGAGCTTACTTATGATTCCTTTGATTTTGATGCAGCTGCTGCTTATCTGAATAAATATGATATTAAAATGGGAGGCTGCTCCGCAATCAAATGTACCATCGATAATAAAGTCTATGTGGGACGAGATTACGACTTCTATTGTTCGGATTCCCCGGCTTTTATCGTTCGCAATAATGCCGGAGCCATCCCAACGATCGGCATTGGTAACAGTCCATCCTCCCTGGATGCCTGGTCGGAGGATTTTAAACTTCGTCCGGAAGTAAGTAAGGCACTGCCTTATCTCTGCTGTGACGTGATGAGTAAGGCAGGACTCTACTGTGAGACCAACATTCGTCCTTATGAGAAGGGATTGAGCTGCTCCTCCACCAATCCGGGGAAAGAGCGCCGTTGTACGCAGACCTTCATGCAGACCATGCTCTCTCAGTATGCTACGATCGACGAAGTACTGCAGCACCTGGATGACTATGATTGGTTTGATCTGGCTTCCATGGGATTTGAGCAATCCTTCCTGCTGACAGACGCAAATGGCCGTTCAGTTATCATTGAGTTTGCTGCGGATGCATACCGCTGGCAGGAAGCTTCCTATAATGCCAACTTCTTCATTAATAATGAATGGTATGAGAAAGAGACCATCGGATGCGGTGAGCTTCGTCTGGTCAGAGAATTTTCCTATCTGCCATTTGTCCGCAAGGAAGAAGATGTCTACACCATGATGAAACGTGGTGCTTACGACCAGTTCTATCATGAAGGCGTTGACCTGGATCTGGCGATTCCGGAATTCTACGAGATGATCGGTTTCGATAAGAATAGTGCGAAAGAGAATCCGGATGCAGCCCGCGCAGCCGCCGCAAAAGAGGTTGCCAGATTATCCAAATACACGTGGCAGGATCGGATCGATACCCATTCCTGGGAGTCTGTATTCATCACAACAGCCAATGTGACAGACCGGAAGCTGCATGTTCATTTTTCCGAGCATTATAATATCGATTTTGATGTGGAGTTCTTGGGCTAAAGCCTGGTCCTTTAGAAATATGTAAGACCTTTGTAATAATACTTAATTTGTCATAGTTGGAATATACATGATAGAATAAATCTATCTTCATAAAAAGACGAAGATAAGGGTATTTGACGCCGGAAATTGTGGAAGTAGCTTTAACTGCGGAACAATTCCCTTACACGTACCATACCCTGTGGAGCGACGAAGTCGCATGAAGTTTTATGAAAGGTATTCTATCAGAGATATTTTCTATCAGGAGGTAGTGATATGAGAAGAAGATTTTTATGTGTATGTATGATCGGAGCTTTAGTTTGCAGCATGGCAGCATGCTCTACATCAACGAATCAGACGACATCCGATTCCACGGAATCTGCAAGTGCAGTAGAGTCCACGACCGAGATCACCGGACAGAATGAAAATGCGATCAATGATTCCATATATGATGTGACACGGGAGGAAGTAGAAGAGAAGACCGACATTCCGATGTGTCCACCGGCCGGTGCATCCGACGTAACTTATAATATCATCTCTGCATCCGCGGAAGAGCCGATCGCTGAGATGGAGTTCACCTATGAAGGACAGAAAATGTATCTTCGCGCTCAGAAATCTGATCTGCTTCCACCGGATGAATCTGATTTAGATGAAGTAAATGAACTGATTCAGGATCAGACTTACGATATCTCCGGTCTCTATTATGAATGGGACAGCATGAATTCCATCACTGTAGCAGATCGTTTCGGATATGCATGTGCATCTGAGGAAGGTCCGGGATATGCAGCATGGGTTGATCCGGTTCCAGGTATTATGTATAACCTCTGTATGGAAGAGGATGCAGATGTGGAAGACCTGGAGGATCTTGCCAATGAAGTATGGGTTCCTGTGGATGGTGAGAGCTACTCCGATGAGGATATCGCAACCACACAGGCAGAGTTCCAGGATATTCTCCAGCAGCTCTATGATGTAAAGCCAGGCACCACAGGCAGCGAGGACAGAGCGAATAAGGCAGTGGATTCCATCGCAGCATTTGTAGAGAAATATGGTGAGAAGTTCAATTATAACACTCTCTCCACTCTGGCAGAAGAACAGATGGAAGCACTGGTAGAGCAGAATGGCGAAGCAACGAAGGAGCGTGTATCCGATGCACTCGACGAGGTATGTGAGATCGGTACAGATGCTTATCCGGATCTGGAGACAGACGTTGCATACAATCAGCTGATTAATGCCATCGCCTCTGCATGCGAAGCAGAGTAAAATATAACATGAATCAAAAATTCTGAAAAACATACGATTGCCTCTGCATGCGAAGCAGAATAAGAAATAACATGAATCAACATCCTATAAACATACGATTGCCTCTGCATGAGAAGAAGAGTAAGAACATGACAGCAGGAACTCTTGATTCAATCGTATAGATTATAGACATCAAACTTATTTAAGGCAGGATTCCATCGGGATCCTGCCTTAATTTATAGGTCAATTCTGCCGAGTGAGTTCTGCCGATATTATAAATCTGCTGCAGAGAGGAGTCCGTAAGCAGACCGGCAGTTTTTCACGGCTCTTAAGATTGCTTCACTCATGACATCAGCAGCCAGGGTTCCCACGAGATCCTGGTCGGCCGATACATTTCCTGTGGATACCGCATAGATACTGTCGCCATCGGCGGAAGTATTTACCGGGCGGATGGAGCGGGCATAGCCGTTGTGAGCCATGCCTGCAATCTTACAGAGACTGCTCTTGTTAAATGCTGCATTAGTGATGATGACACCCAGTGTGGTGTTGCCCATAAGCTTACTCTTTATACTATCATCGGAAGGATTCTCACAGTTACTATCTGAGATATTGTCAGAATCTTTTACAAATTTATTTTCGATGACATCTGTTCTTCTTAGCATCATCTCCACCGTATCCAGGAAGGCTGTCTTATCCTCTGTCAGTAGTCCGGCTACCTTCTGTCCGGTCTTCCAGTCATAGATATCTCCCAGTGCATTTACCGCAACGATGGCACCAATCTTTAAGTCGCCGATCTGTATAGCATAGCTGCCGATACCAGCCTTCATGCAGGTGTCCATGCCATTCCATTTGCCCACACTGGCACCACAACCGGCACCGTAATTCCCATCTTTATAATTACCACCCTCCAGGGCAGCTCTGGCTGCCTGATAGCCCATATCTTTATCCGGACGGATGCGATGATCCCCGACAGTCAGATCGTAAAGGTCGGACTGGCATACCAGAGGCACCTTACAGATACCGGTATCCAGGCCTATATCGTGCTCCTCCAGATACTGCATAACACCACCACCGGCATTCAGACCATAGGAGCTGCCTCCCGACAGAACTATGGCATGGATGGCAGATGCAGCTGCGAGCGGCTTCAGGAGCTCGGATTCTCTAGAGGAAGGACCGCCGCCGCGCACATCCAGTCCTGCAGGCATACCCTGCTCGCAGATCAGTACTGTACAGCCGGTTGCTGCTTCTGTATTCTCTACCTGACCAATCTTAATGTTTTCTATCTCTGTTATCTTAATCTCGTGCATAATATTCTCCTGTCTGTGTGTTATTGTAATGAGACTGATAATATGTTCTTTATTCTATAGTGAATAGTATCTTCTATGCAGTATTTTACTCTTTTTCATAGATGCTATGCAAGAAAATTCATGATATCCATAAACAAAAATAGGATGAGTTATGTTATGATAGACAGGCACCCTGCTTTTCTGAAATAATCCTGAATCAGAAGAGAATCGGGTGAATTAACCATTAGACCAGCGCAGGGCGGGAAATGCTCACCGGGGAAGGGAGTAATCCGGAAGGGGTAAAATCGTGACTGGCGAAGAACATGAAAATGCCGAAAAGGGAAGGACATAAACGGTAAGTGTATCATATATGGAAAATACATTATTAATCAAATTAAGAGATGGTAAAGAACTATCTCTGAGAGAACAGATTCTGTTAATTATACAGCTTAGCATACCGGCTATCTTGGCACAGGTTTCTGCGACCGTGGTATCCTTTATCGATGCCAGTATGGTAGGCAGCCTGGGAGCCAATGCCTCAGCTTCCATAGGATTAGTTTCATCAACTACATGGGTATTTGGCGGGATTATCTCTGCAGTCAGCACCGGATTTACCGTACAGGTAGCCCGTTATATCGGAGCCAAGGATGAGAAAAGTGCCAGATTAGTGGTGAAGGAGGGACTGTTGATCGGTCTGATCTTCGCAGCCTGCCTGGTTTGTCTGGGCTTAATCGCCAGTCAGATTATGCCTACCTGGTTGGGTGGCTCTGAGGAGATTAAGGGAGATGCTACGATCTATCTCATGGTCTATGCCATCTGTATTCCAATCGTACAGATGAATACCATGGCAGGTGGTATGCTGCAGTGTGCCGGTAATATCAGACTGCCAAGTATCCTGAATACACTCATGTGTATCCTGGATGCCTGCTTTAATTTCTTTTTTATCTTCCCGACACGTAGCTGGCATGGCATCCTGATCCCCGGCGCCGGACTGGGAGTACTAGGTGCAGCACTTGGCACTGCCTGCGCAGAGCTTGTAGTAGCGTCATTGATGCTCTATGCCTTATTATTCCAATCCCCGATGTTGAGAATCTGGGGGAGAAAGAGCTTCCATGGCCCGGAAGTATTCTATTTTAATATCCGTCATCTGAAGGCAGCGGTTCAGGTGGGACTGCCGGTGGCCATCGAACAGCTGATTATGGGCAGTTCCTATATCATCGTCACCAAGATTGTAGCACCTCTGGGCACCATATCCATCGCGGCCAATTCCTTTGGTATCACAGCGGAAGGCTTATGCTATATGCCGGGATTCGGTATCGGTGTGGCAGCTATGACCATCGTCGGTCAGACCATTGGCGCGGGACGTAAGGAATTAGCCCATAAACTGGGCTGGTTGGCTACCCTGATTGGCATGGGAGTAATGGCTGTGATGGGTGTACTTATGTATATACTGGCCCCTGTGGAGATGCGATTATTATCACCGGATGCAGAGATTATCACACTAGGAGTGCAGATTCTGCGAATCGAAGCCTTTGCCGAGCCTTTTTATGGAGCCAGCATCGTTGCGGCCAATGTACTGCGCAGTGCAGGCGACTCCCTGACCTCCAGTGCCATGAATCTGCTTAGTATCTGGTTGGTTCGCCTGCCTCTCTCCTTCCTGCTTGCTGCCAACATGGGTTTACGCGGTGTCTGGACAGGTATGTGTATCGAGTTGATTGTAAGGGGAATCCTCTTCCTCTTCCGACTGACCAGAAAAAATTGGATTAAGAAGTTGTGAGGGGCTTGATACTATAATCACACTACCGATATAAAAGATAATTCTTTTTCCTTACCTTCATCAAGTATACATAATAATCGACAGGCAGGACCGGTAGGGTGTGTACGACCGCTTTCCCATGCCTCTACAGTCTTTTGGGATACGCCCATATAATAAGAAAAAACTCTTTGTGTCATACCGGCATGATTGCGTATCCTTTTTACATCTGTATGTGTATAATGTTTAACTGGTTCGATAATATAAGTAGTTGTTTTGGCGGGTTTATTGTTCACCTCATAATCGATAGCTTCTGTTAAACCCTGATATAAATCTTCATATAAAGTACTCATAATACACTCTTGCTCCTGTTTCTTCCTGCTTCTGTCCTAAGATGCTTGACTAATTTTTTTAAGACATTTTTCTCTGAATCTGTTAGATTCTCCTGTGTTTTTTTCGTAAAGGCGGTGATTAAATATGTTACTTCATATTCCTCAAAATCGGTATAACATACTCTGACACTGCCGCTTTTTCCTCTGTGTTCCAGTGGATATCTGACCTTTCTGATTCCACCTGTTCCCTCAATGATAGGCCCAGACTTGGGATCTTTTAATAATAGAATTTGTAAAGAGCGCAAGTCATCATCCGTGAGTCCGATTTCTTTCCATCTTTTTGTAAATAATGGAACTTCGATGAATGTTCTCTTCAATGCGATACCTCCTTCTTGTTTAAGATACACCCTATTTTGTAGGGTGTCAATGTAAAAACAGGATTAATATAACTATAATGTGATAATAGATTATAGCTGTTCACACAATAGAAAATTTGTTATACTATATTCAATCTGTGATACAGAAAGCATACCCTTGCTGCGACAAGGAGGCTAAGGCCTTCTTAATCAAAAAGTGGTGCTCTTGGTTAAAAGTGATGTTCTTGATCAAAAGGGATAAGGTCTGTCAGGATATCGATGCAGCCATCTGGAGGGTTCGAAATATCGCTGCACCCCCCAATGCCCTCCGACTCGCCTGCGATACACCATGTACGAAGCTGGGCCAGTGTGCAAACTGTCTGAAGCCGGACAGTATCTGTGCCAATACAGTGATTACCAGGATGAGTAAGGTCCCCGGTCGATTGAAGGTGATCCTGGTGGGAGAGGACCTGGGATATTAATTCATAAAATAAAGGAGTATCTATAATGGAAGATAAGAATATGATATTAGAGAATAAGACGATCTGTGATGAAGCCGTAATGAAAGAGATGGCTAAGCCCCTGAATGCCCGCTATTTTAAATATATCTTGTTATTTGATGTGGTGGTGCTTTTAGTCGCTCAGATTCCGATGCTGTCCGGACGATATCTGGAAGGCTGCTGCGGGATCGCCCTGGTCATCTTCATGTCCGTCGTAGCATTTTATAAGGGCAGTACCGTCGAGAAGTCCGCCATGAAAAATATCCGCCTGAAATATCAGGCGGACTATTATGAAGCGACAGCCATCATCGACGATGAGAAGATGACCTATAGGACATCCATCTATGAAAGAGAGCTGTATCATAAAAATATCAAGTCTATCCGGGAGACGGATAAGCTCTTCATCATAGAATATAAGAAGGATGGAATGTTACCCCTTGCTAAGGACGGCTTCCTCCAGGGAAATGCGGAGCAATTCCACGAACGCTTCGGAAAATATCTCTGATCTTTATCTGAAAAGCTTGCCAATCGTGTTCTTCATGGCGGCGGAAAACCTACGAACCCGGATACGTCCGGTCCGTACCGTCAACAGAAGTCCGACACCAATAATACAGATTATGGCCGGAACACCCCAGATGAATCCATTGACCGCACTATTGATATCTGCAATTACTTGCATCATACTTTTCTTCCCCCTACTAAAAAATATGTATATCATAGATAATATAGCATGGATGTAAGCACTTTGCAAATAATTTAGAATCTATGAAAAAAGAAAAGATGCTGTTGCATGCAACAGCATCGGGTAGAGTGTTTGAAATTAGTTTCTTCTGTTTTTCTAAAATATAAGCTCGGTATTACCATATAGGTAGACTCTTCGGTACATGTCTTGTTCTTCTTCGGGTATGTAACGAATCATCTCTTCTACCTGAGCGTGGCTATATCGGCACAGATATTCCGGGACATGAGAAGAAGGATTCTCCATATGCTGATTCTCGGCAAGGAGATTGGCTACACACATGGTGCAAATGTTCTGTATGCTGCAGGTACGACATTCTTCGGGATATTTGACTGTCTTACCATGCTCAACGATCTGATTCCAACACGATTCAAAGGAAGCATCGAGTAAGGAATACAGAGGACCGCTTTGCATGCCACAGCTCTGCATCTGCCCCTTCCAGTTAATCCAGAAGCCACTCCGACTGGCATGGCAGTTAAAGCCTTCGACTGGCAGCATGCGCGGAGCCTTAAACATATTTGTCAGGAGAGCGCGTATATTGGCAAGGAAATCGTCCGGGTTTGGGTATATGTGACGATAACATTCCACAGCGCATCTGCCGGCAGTTTCCGGATCCAGACGTTGTTGTGTCGAAGCATCGTGTCCGATACGAACTCCCGGGAACATATAGGTGGCGGGGCGGAGAGGAGCATCGAGTTCATGGGCGATGCGGAAAATGTCACCGATTTCTTTATAGTTATCCGGTGTGATGCTGGCGTGCAGACGGAATGGAACACGTCGTTTTTTCAACAATCGGCATGCGTGTATGACCTGACTATAGCCTTGTGGATTACTACAGAGGCGCCCATAGGTTTCGTCATCCTTGCCGTAGATAGTGATATTGATACGACTGCATGGGTACTCCTGAAAGAAATCAGCCCACTCCTGGTCGATCAATGTCCCATTGGTATTCAGCGTCAGGACGAGCCCCATTTCATTTAGTCCCCTATATAATTCTTTAAAATGTGGATAAAGCAGAGGTTCTCCACCGGTGAGCAGTAGAAATAATACACCAGCGTCTCGGGCCTGACGGCCGATATCCAACCATTCTGTCCAGTCAAGGATTCTTCCCTCCTCGGCAACCTGAGCGGGTGTTCTCTTCACGTAACACATCTTACAGTCCATATTGCAGAGTGGTAATAGTTCAAAACTCCCACCAAAAGGACGGAAATTCTCATCCATCTTCTTTTGAAGCATCTTATCTAGTTTTGTATTTGTTTCATATAGTTCCATACTATTCTCCATATATATTATAATCTTCTTATGTACACATAAAGTTTTACTTGAAGAGATAATCGTGAAGCAATGTAGAGGCTTCTTCCTCCATATTACAGTGATAGCGGATTACTTCAATCTGAGAGATGAGTTCCTCTATGTATTGCATGGCTGTATCGACACAAATCTCGCTGAAGGAGGGGACAGTAATCTGGCTATAGAGAAGGGAAATCTTCTGAATCGATGATAATTGTTCGATATAGTTGTGAGGACACTGCTCTAATATGATAATAGCCCGAATCGGACATGCAAGCTGTTCACAGATATAGGAACTGCCGAAGATAGGAAAGCCACAGGCAAGCCAATTCTGACCATCGTATTGGAGTGTCGTACGATCTCCGTTAATGTCCCGAATATTCGGATAAATTTTATGCCAGAGATCTGCATGTGTACTCTTGCCCGTTCCACTTGGAGCTGTGAATAATATGGCCTGGTCCTGGCAGATGATGCTGGCAGAGTGCAGAACCAGAGCGTGATTGCCCAGCATATATTCCTCGATATGCATCATGCCCCAGGGACGATAATTGTAGGAAATCTTCTTCCAGGATGGAAGAGTGAAATATATGTCGACCGTAGGAATATCGGATATCGATGAACCTGTTGCAGTATGAGGTGTAATATCTGTCTCAACGATATCGCAAGATGTATTATGAGATATGTGCTTTATGGTTTCTTCCGCTTTTAATGATCGGCTGACAGTAATCCATTGACCTTGTTCCTGATAGAGACGATATTCATAGGAGTCATCCTGCCAGGCGATACGTGAGCGATGAACCTCCAACTTTGCCAGTTCAGAATCCGGACTCAAATAGAAGAAACCGTCTGCTTGTAAAGAAATATCCGATATGCCAGTTGATTGGTTAAAAGCTGCATACTCGGCTGTATCTAAGAGATGGATATGTACCCGCATATTATCACTTGTAGGAAGGATCGATGAGAAAAAGAAACGGTCATATCGATCAAGCTCTATGTCAATCCGGCTGGTCAGATCAATTGCCAGAGATCCGATATAAAATTGATAATGATACATAGCAAGCTCCTCTCATGGATATGGTATAAAAAAATTAAAAAAGCTGCCACACACTAAGTGTGACAGCTTGACTACTTTTAAAATTATAAGCTGGCATTAATAATCTTGCGATAGTCTACATCACTGATTCTACCTGCATGAATTGTCTTGTTGCCACTTCCCTTAGAAATACCCTGGTTAACAAGGTAGTTCATAAGGGCTGCTCCTTGACCGGATGGGGAACCTGAGGCAGGACCATACCAGATCAGATATGTACCCGCATTCAGGGTGTAACCCTGATATTTAGTACCGGAAGATATAGTAATAACCTGTGCTGAACCACCAAGAAAGTAAGAGCAGATGCCCTTTCCATCATCAAAATAGATACCATCCACAGAACCTGCCTTGATATCACAGTCTACTTCAATAGGATCATAGGTTGTAGGATTCTCACAAGTGGCAATCGTATCATTTACTTCGAAGATCTCTACCTGCATCACAGGCTTAGTATATGCTTTCATATTCTCCTCCTTAATATAACAGACAAGCTTGTATCACAGGTATGTACCCGTGTGAAGCTGCACATGATTCCTTACAAAATATACAAACAAAAGGCTTAGAAGAAATATATTCTATCTTGCTCTGATAGAGAAAATTAAATAAAATAGTATAAACATTCTAGCCTATATTTAAGTATTATATAGTCTTCTTTTATTTGAAGGAATTATCATTTTAGGGAGTAGAATTAACTATATTGTTAACACATCTTTTTTGAAAATCCTTTTCAGATATTGTAAGATAATATTATAAAAGAAGTTGGTTCAGAGATTCATTACCAGTTCATAACAGAAGATCACATCAAAAATCCATGGATATGATACATGTTTACCTGGCATGATTCAGAGGATATGTCTTATAATAGGATATGTTTATCCCAGGATATACGAATGTAATATATGAATCAGATTCAGCACTCACAGGGAGATTCACATGAACGAAAGAAGATTAAAAGCATTTATATTAGTGGCGGATTGCGGCAGCTTCTCTAAGGCGGCTGCCTTATCCTATATTAGCACACCGGCTATGGTAAGACAGATCAATATGCTGGAGGAATCCACAGGACTCCAGCTCTTCGATCGAACGCCGCAGGGAGTCAGTCTGACCAGGGCGGGAGAGAGATTCTATCAATCGGCGAAGCAGATTCTTGCCATCTATGAGGATACGTTGGATATCTGTAAGCTGGAGCAGGAGAAGAGTATCCTGACTATCGCCTATGATGTGAATCTGGAGAGTGTAACCTTCCGCAGATTATGTTATGATTATTGCTGCAGACATCCGGAGGTGCAGATTCGTTTTACTAACTGTATGCCGGAGAACATCAATGAGGAGCTCAGCAATGATAACTGGCAGATGATGGTTGGTATGGATCTGCATGCGGATAGTTATGAAGATTGTGAATTCATGCCGATTCACGATGAGGAGGATGATTTCTGTCTTGTCCTTGCCTGCAAGGCAGAGGAGGCAGGTTCCTGGTCGATCCGGGATCCGGAGATCGCAGATCTGATCCGCGGAATCTTCGCTAAGATTCGGGACAAGGATCTGGATAAGGTGATTCATGATTCGTCGATCATCGATCTTGACATCAGGGTAAGCGGTCGTGAGAATAATTTTGACCGATATGAATTCTATAACGATCTTCTGGAAGGCAGAGCGGTTATCATGCCATCGACCTTTGCCGAGACATTTCATGATGTCAGGGTGATTCATACCGGGATTCCGGCGGGAACCTACGGTATACTGACCAAGAAGAAACCGTCGAAAGAAGTAAAGAGATTTATGGTGGAAATATTTGGAAAAATGGACGGTAAGTCCTGATCCGGATAGATATCTTATATTTATACAGAAAAATGACGGGCAGAGGATCACTCTGCCTGTTCTTATCTATGATTATTTATAACCCAGTTCCTCTTTCTTCGCATCAATCTTCTCGCGAAGACGCTTCATGTAAGACGCGTCGGATCCGCAGCAACCGCCGACATATTTTACATTGTATTCCAATGCCTTCATTACATCATCGGTGAAGGTCTCTATATCGAAGGCGGTCTGTTCCTGTCCGTTGGCATCCAGGATCGGCTTGCCGGCATTTGGCTTATATACCAGAGGCAGATCGGTGAGCTCAGAGAACTCTTTCACAATCGGAAGAGCCATATCCGGACCCAATGAGCAGTTGATACCGATGGCGTCGATTCCCAGAGGAGTGAGACCCTCCACGATATCCTTCGGTGAATTACCCATCAGGGTTCTTCCGTTGTCCTCAAAGGACATGGAGCAGAATACCGGCACGTCAAACTGTTTGGCGACACCCACTGCAATCTGCATCATCTTAAGATCCATGAAGGTCTGCAGATAGATGAGGTCTGCGCCCACTGCCATACCGGCGCTCAGCATCTCCTGATAATACTCTCTGCATTCTTCTTCCGTGATATCTCCGTAAGGTTCGATCAGTCCGGTGAGAGGGCCTGCGGACAGCATGATCTTAGCCTTGCCATCTAAGACCTCATGGGCCAGCTTCATGGCCTCGGTTACGATCATCGTCGGATTATAATCCGGTTTCCTGATTCCCTGGGCCTTGTTGGTCTTGGATGGACGAATCTTCTTCATCGCGGTACGGTTGGCACCAAATGTATTGGCCAGGACGTACTCACATCCTGCATCGACATATTCCTGCATTAATTCTTTTACAATCTCCGGCTGCTCGATATTATATCGCCATACTGCGACCTTATCCTCGGTTTTTGCCCATAAACTGGTACCGGCAGCGCCATCTAATAATACGATATCTTCTCTCATTCCTTTTCCTCCCGTAAAATCTCCTGATGGAAGTTGCATAAGACTTCTATCCGTCCCGTTTTCATGCGTGACTTACATATCGCCAGTCATGCCTGGCGTAATTGACTTATATATCCTAGTGATCTACTGTGTTTATCATAGCAGAAGAGGGAGGAAATGTAAATATTTTTCGAATCATTTTCGATGAATTATATTCATTTTATTTAAATCCTTGCATTATATTCGGTGGTTCAGGC
>R05__coassemble_285_pt1 | contig 26627 bp, 19 predicted proteins | sample R05__metabat2_low_PE_006 | metagenome-assembled genome bin R05
AATAAGTCCCCATTCATCAGTCACCTCCCTGCTTACAGATTTTAAAATATTTTTTAATCTTAACATAAAAACAGCATGATTTCCATAAGCAACTTACATATAATCAATGTATGTACCCTTTCATTAACTCAGGGTCATAAATAGCACGTTCACCACCAATAAACTTTGGTCTCACCCTTGCTGCAGATACATAGGCCTTTCCAACGTGTTTTTGATTTAATCTAACGGGTACTGCTACCTGTTTTAAATGCATACCTATAAGTGTTCCACCAATATCCAGTCCTGCATCCGCTCGAATACTTTCGAGAGCTACCGGATCCTTCATTGCATGAAAACATGCAGTAGCAAAAGACCCTCCGGCTTTTGGTTGCGGTACTACATTAACATAATCAGCATTTGCTACAGCTTCATGTTCAATAATAATCGCTCGATTCAAATGTTCACAACATTGTGCTGCAAGATATATATTTTTTTCTTTTATCACTCCGGCAATTCCCTCGTATATTGCAACTCCTGCCTCAGGTACGGACCAGCTTCCGAGGTTTTCTCCAAGTGTCTCACTAGTGCTACAGCCTACCACAAGGATATCTCCTTTTTTTAAATGAGCTATTTCTACAAGTTCAGCTGTGGCTGCCGCAGCATCATTTTTTAAGCTTTCCAGCAATGCTCTATCCTCTATTTTGTGTAATGTTCCTGCCATGCCATCATCTCCATCTCTATCCCTATAAAAATCTGTGTGAGTAAGTTACTTCCTGATTATTTAGTTTTCATCCGGAATCTGTCCCAAATCCTTCAAAATTGCTTCCTGCCTGCCTTTGGACATGATTGCCCACTTAGGTCCTTTTTCATACATTTCAGCCAATTCCCCAATCACAGACGGACAATCAATGCCCTGTGGACAGGCTGATGCACACTGACCACAAGCAACGCAGGCGGCCGGTCGTTTATTCTCCAGCAATCCATCAATTCTCATAGAAGCAGTCAGACCAGGGGCATATTTATTATCATTATAGCATTCCATAAAGAAAGGAATATTGAGTTCGAGTGGACATCCGGCGCAGCAATAGCGACATCCTGTACATGGAACACCCTGTTTGAGGCTCTCCGCAATTTCCATGAGTGCTTTTCTCTCTTCCCCAGTCAGAGGCTTATGCTCCGCAAAGGTCTTACAATTATCCTCCACCTGAAAGACTTCATTCATACCGGATAAGATCATTTTCACATTAGGAAGATCCTGCAGAAAACGAAAAGCAAAGGAAGCATCGGATGCTTCTTTCTGCCCTGATATCTGCTTCAGTTTTTCGGAAGCCTCCGCCGGCAAATCAGAAAGCTTTCCACCTCTCACCGGCTCCATAACCCAGACATCCAGTCCATGCCTGGTGATCACATCATACTTCTCCTTTGCATTCTGCAGAGTCCAGTCCAGGTAATTACATTGGATCTGCACGAACTCGAAAATGCCCTCATGCCTTGTCAAAAATGCATCCAGTAAGCTTGCTCCTCCATGGCAGGAAAAACCAAGATGTTTGATCTTTCCCTCTTCCTTCATCTGCAGGATATCAGGGATAATATGATATTCCTCGCTCTCATAGATATCTACTGTGGACTCTGTCACATTATGTAGCAGATAAAAATCAAAATAATCCACGCCGCACCTTTGTCTGGTCAATCTCTCCAGTAGACGGATTACTGGCAAAACGCATACATCCAAATCCCAATCTTGAAATTTTTTCTCCTTTAAACTCATTATAAATCATATTGATTTTTCTCCTTTTTATTACTGATTTATCGGAATAAGACTCATATTACTTGAATCGACAAATTCCTATCTATCTGCGTAATAGATTAACACACCTTTGGTGAACACCTCATTTTCCACAGAGGACTTATGTTTTCTCTTCAAATACTAACATATTGCATGAGCAAATTCCAGATTATAATTGCCTTACAAAAGGATAAGGGTGGAATTTTCGATAATTCATACTGATGTAAAGCTAACGTCTCTCTCAGATCTCTGTGGACACATATGCACACTTGGGGACGATTTGTTTGCCAGTGGTATCACCTTCTTTCAAATATGGCATAAATAAAAGAGCCATAGGTACAAATGTATCTTGGCTCTATCATATGTTTTAACAATCATTATTGAGAATTCTATCGGACGGGAGTTGCATCCACTAAACTTCACCTATTTTGTAATTTCCCATTCTTATACTCCTCTTGTTTATAAATTTCATCCCATTGGTCTTCCTGCATGGCAAAGTTTAAAAGTTGTTTGAGAAAAGCATCTTCGTCTTCTGGATAATAATAAAGATAAGCAAGGTTATAAAGAAAAGGAAACACCATAAAAGCATTTCCTTTTCGAGAGTTTAAATTTAGTTAAATATAGATCTTACACACCATGTCCTTATAACGATTCGCCTTATCATACTCGTCGCGGTGACTCATAAAGTCACACACATCTTCTCTGGTAATGATGAATGTTGTGAAGTACATGTACTTGGGATCTTCTATTTTCCTGCCTGTGCGATTGCAGCCTGTGCAGCAGCTAATCTTGCGATAGGTACACGGAATGGGGAACAGGATACATAATCAAGACCGATCTTGTTGCAGAACTCAACAGAAGATGGATCTCCACCGTGCTCACCACAGATACCGATGTGAAGCTTAGGATTTACAGGTTTTCCAAGCTTGATAGCTGTCTCCATTAACTTGCCAACACCATTCTGGTCGAGCTTAGCAAATGGATCGTTCTCGAAGATCTTTGTATCATAGTATGCATTAAGGAACTTACCAGCGTCATCACGGGAGAAACCGAATGTCATCTGAGTTAAGTCATTGGTACCGAAGCAGAAGAAGTCTGCTTCTGCAGCGATCTCGTCTGCTGTGATACAAGCACGAGGAATCTCGATCATAGTACCAACTTCGTACTTCATGTCGATGCCTGCTGCTGCGATCTCAGCATCTGCTGTCTCAACAACAACCTTCTTAACGTATTTCAGCTCTTTTACTTCAGATACCAGTGGAATCATGATCTCCGGGCATACGATCCAATCCGGATGAGCTGCCTGAACTTCGATTGCTGCACGGATAACAGCCTTTGTCTGCATCTTAGCAATCTCAGGATAAGTAACTGCAAGACGGCATCCACGATGTCCCATCATAGGGTTGAATTCGTGTAATCCGGCGATGATTGCTTTGATCTCATCGATGGATTTGCCCTGAGCTGCAGCGAGTTTTGCGATGTCGTCATCCTCTGTAGGAACGAACTCATGCAGTGGTGGATCTAAGAAACGGATAGTAACCGGGTTACCTTCGAGTGCTTCGTAAAGAGCCTTGAAGTCGCCCTGCTGATATGGAAGGATCTTCTCGAGAGCTACTTCTCTCTCTTCAACAGTATCAGCACAGATCATCTCACGGAATGCAGCGATTCTGTCTTCTTCGAAGAACATATGCTCTGTACGGCAAAGACCGATACCTTCCGCGCCGAGCTCACGAGCCTTCTTAGCATCTGCAGGTGTATCAGCATTGGTACGAACCTTCATAGTACGATATTTGTCTGCCCATGCCATAACACGGCCAAATGTACCGGCGATTGTAGCATCAACAGTAGGAACGATACCATCATAGATGTTACCTGTGGTACCATCGATGGAAATCTCGGAACCTTCTGTATATGTCTTACCAGCGAGGGTAAATACTTTATTTTCTTCGTCCATAGTGATGTCGCCGCAACCGGATACACAGCAGGTACCCATACCACGAGCAACTACAGCAGCATGAGATGTCATACCACCACGAACAGTTAAGATACCCTGAGCAGCTTTCATACCAGTGATATCTTCCGGGGATGTCTCAAGACGAACAAGAACAACCTTCTCTCCTCTTGCAGCCCATTCTACAGCATCGTCAGCTGTGAATACAACCTTACCGCAAGCAGCTCCAGGAGAAGCACCAAGTGCCTTGGATACAGGTGTAGCAGCCTTAAGAGCAGCAGCGTCGAACTGTGGATGAAGGAGGGTATCTAAGTTACGAGGATCGATCATAGCAACTGCTTCTTCTTCTGTTCTCATGCCTTCGTCAACGAGGTCACAAGCGATCTGGAGTGCAGCCTGAGCGGTTCTCTTACCATTACGTGTCTGAAGCATGTAAAGCTTACCATGCTCAACTGTGAATTCCATATCCTGCATATCGCGGTAATGGCTCTCAAGAGTCTTGCATACGTTTACAAACTGTTCGAATGCTTCCGGGAATTTCTGTTCCATCTCAGTGATGTGCATAGGAGTACGAACACCAGCTACTACGTCTTCACCCTGAGCATTTGTTAAGAATTCACCGAAGAGACCCTTTGCGCCTGTAGCAGGGTCACGGGTAAATGCAACACCGGTACCACAGTCATCACCCATGTTACCGAATGCCATGGACTGTACGTTAACAGCAGTACCCCAGCTATAAGGGATATCGTTGTCACGACGGTATACGTTAGCACGTGGGTTATCCCAGGAACGGAATACAGCCTTGATCGCGCCCATGAGCTGTTCCTTCGGATCATCCGGGAAGTCCACACCGATTTTAGCCTTGTATTCAGCCTTGAACTGATTTGCTAATTCTTTTAAATCATCTGCAGTAAGCTCAACGTCCTGTTTTACGCCACGTTTTTCTTTCATCTCATCGATGAGAGCTTCGAAGTACTTCTTACCAACTTCCATAACAACGTCGGAGTACATCTGGATAAAACGACGATAGCAGTCCCATGCCCAACGTGGGTTACCGGACTGTTTTGCGATAGTTTCTACTACTTCTTCATTAAGACCAAGGTTGAGGATAGTATCCATCATACCCGGCATGGAAGCACGAGCACCGGAACGAACGGAAACAAGGAGTGGGTTCTCTTTGTCACCAAACTTCTTACCGGTAATCTCTTCCATCTTTACGATATATTCATTAATCTGACCCTGGATCTCATCATTGATCTCGCGGCCATCTTCATAGTACTGTGTACAAGCTTCTGTTGTGATCGTAAATCCCTGAGGTACAGGAAGTCCGATATTAGTCATCTCTGCTAAGTTAGCGCCTTTTCCACCGAGAAGGTTTCTCATGGTAGCATCACCTTCGGTAAAAAGGTATACCCATTTTGCCATTTTTTACATCCTCCTTAAACATAATCATCAAATTGTACTTTTTTACGCACATAGCTAGTATAACATAGGGCCAAAGAGAATTCCATAAATTTTCTTTAAAAATTAACACTAAATTTCCCGTGAAAAGCAATTTATTTTCAGCGATTATAATAATTGACCAAATCATAGACAATCTTTGTCAGACAAAGTCGTAAATACTACCAAAAAATCATGAAATTCACACAAAATGATTCCTCTTTCCGAAAGAAAACCGGATATATTCGGCCTCCCTGCCATAGAATAAGGGATCGATTCCGTGTAAAAAATTGTGTGACCCATTTCAGCTATCTATTTATTTATGATCCTCATAAGCAGAACCGGTGAATTCACTTGGGTCGTAATCCGGACTGGAGTAGGAATCATCTCTGGAGAAACGGTATCTGTATTTGGTGTGGAACTTGGAGTGCATGATGATCTGCTCCGAGTATAATCCATGATAACCGGACAGCATATAGCTGATGGATATGGCCAGCAGGAGATATTTCACACCGGCAAAACCAAATAATTCAAAGCCGATCAGCATGGATGCGATCGGGCAGTTTGTTACTCCGCAGAAGACGGAGATCATGCCTACTCCGGCACACAGTGACGGTGAGATGCCGGTCAGACAACCGAAGGCATAGCCAAAGGTTGCTCCTGTCGTAAAGGCCGGGACGATCTCGCCTCCCTTGAATCCGGCTGTTAATGTCAGGCCTGTCAGGATGATCTTGATAGCCCAGGCATAATAAGGTACCTGACCGTCGATTGCTCTCTCGATCAGATTAGTACCGGCACCGTTATAGTCCATGCTTCCTATGATATTGGTCACGATAATCACCAGAATACCGCCGACGATAACCTTCACATAGGGATTCCTGAAGAAATGATTATATATCGCTCCGATTGAGTGGAGGACTGTGCAGAATATGACTGATAATACAGCACAGCATACGCCCAGCAGGAGGATCTTCAGTCCGCTGACGGGGCCAAAAACCGGGATATCTGTCAGATGGAAGGCCTCCGGATTAATTCCCATATTTATGGCAAACATATTAGCTACCAGAGAAGATAAAACACAAGGCACCAATGCCGCATAGTGCATGACACCGACACTGATCATCTCCATAGGGAAGATGGCCGCTGCCATCGGCGTCCCGAACACAGCAGAGAAGGCGGCGCTCATGCCGCTCATGACAAAGACCTTTCTGTCCTTCTCTTTAATATGGAAGATACGCCCGATGGTATTACCGATACTGCCACCCATCTGAAGGGCCGCACCCTCACGACCGGCGGAACCACCGCAGAAATGTGTGATAATGGTTGCCACGAAGATAAGCGGAGCCATCAGCGGCGGTACCACTTTATGCTCATCACGCACAGCTACCAGGAGGATATCTGTGCCCGGATCCTTCATAAATCCCAGCCTGCGATAGAGGAATACGATGATCAGACCTCCAAGTGGCAGGAGGTAGAGGACCTGGGGATGAGCAGTTCGACAGGCAGTCACCTTCTGCAGACAGAAGGCAAAGGCACTACTGAATATACCGACCGCCAGACCGATCATAATGGCTACGAACATCCACCACAGAGTAATCTTACAGGTATAGAAGACCTGTTCTCTCATAATCTGCAGGCGAAAATGCTGCATGGGCCAACGTTTTTTCTCTTCTTCTAAGATTTCTTTCACATTTTTCATACTTTCACTCTTTCTTATCCTATAATATTATGATCCATACTCTTTCAGATCCATGATTCTCCCATCATCTGATCCATACTCTCTCCGTTCTATGATTCTTACAAAATACCGATTCATCATGAGCCTGTGCTATCCGGCATGGGTAATTTGCCTATACCATTATAAAGACCTTTCATAACATTTTCCAGAGATATTTTTCAGAAAATGTCTGATTGAGATTTTTCTCACTATTTTTATTCATTCTATGCTATATTAAAACGTAAGAGCTAATCTATGTGCATTCATCTCACGACGAATATCATGAAAGTTCCGCGTCATAGATTAAAATAAATTAAAATAGATGAAATAAGACAGATATCAGGAGTAAGCAATATGACAGAATTCGAACAAAATATATCCCCAGATACAAGATATGATGCCCCACCGGATCCATCGCCGGAGTCCTCTGCCTCTACTTCAGAGGAGAAGACAGATAACGCCTCTGCATCCGGAGAAGATTTCTCTGCAGATGCAAAACCTGATATGAATACAGATGCACCGGAGCAAGCACCGGGAGTGCAGGCGCAGTCCTCTGCTGCCAATCCTGCCACAGATAGGAAAAAGAAGAAAGCTGCTCCGCTTTCTTTCAGGCAGAAGATCATTCTCCTGCTTGTGGCCCTCTTGTTTTTATGTACATCAACCTATATCATCAAACAGAGAATCATACGCACGATCAATAGTCATTTTACCAAGATGGATGACTATCTGACGACTGCGATCGGAAGCTATAATATGGGCTCCAACCAGCAGGAGCTCCTCTATAATCTGGACATGGATCTGTGTGACTTCTATGTGAAGATGATCGCCCACTTTTTCAAACGAAAGGATGTCAGCCAGGAGATCCTTGATCAATTGCAGACAGATCTCGTCACCGATGGTCTGATCTATTATTATAACAGCGACGGAAGTATTCTGATTCCGGAGGGGAATCCGGAACCTTCCATCTCTTCCACTCAGCTGGCCAGCTTAAAGGAGAAGGGTTATCTCAGGGTAGACGATCAGCTCTACAGCTATGCTTCCGTGCATAGTGGCAGCTATGTCATCATCCTATGGGATTCTCTGTCTTTCAATATGGATAATCTCATGGCCTATGAAGCCCTGGATACCGGTTATCAGATTCGTATCCTGGATCAGGATGGGCTTATCCTGCAATCCACTTTGGAGCAGGAAGTAGGACAGATGTCTTCCGATACCCTGACTCCGATCTCGGTGAATCCTGTCACGCGATTTTTATTACGCAAGATAGAGAATCTGGAGGATATCCGGTCAGATCAGAACCATAAGATCTATGTCTGTCGGGAGCAAGAATTCCAGATAGGTGAAAATGTTTATCAGGCAACCATTCAATACTCTCTGGATGATATCCGCAATCAGATCATCCCTTATGTCTTCCGCCAGCTGGCTCTCATGCTTCTGGTATATATTCTGATGATCAAGACAACCCTCTTTTTATCCAAACAGACCAAGAGTATCCTCTCCGAGGACAAGGGGCGCAAGGTTGCCTTTATCTGGCATATGGATACGGACGAGCTGACTCATCTGTCCGCCCTGCATATCGTATGTCTCCTCCTGACCCTCGGACTGACCATCTACATGCAGCTCCTGACCGGATACAGCGAGTATTATATCAGCACGAGCAATACCTTAAATGAAGCCGTAACGAGAAAAACACATTTTGAAGAATATTACGAAGAGGTAGAGGAGCGTTTTAATTCCTACTATATAGAATCTGCGGAGTTGATCACCTATCTGATCAAGCTGGACAGCGATATTATCAATAATCATTCTTTGAGTTATATCGCCAAGCAGTTCAATAACTACTTTATCAGCTATAGTGAAGACCAGCCTGCCATAGTTACCATCTATGATGATAGCGGAACCAGTGTTGCTTCTTCGGATGGATATACCGGCTATCAGCTCAGCGCCTCCTCCGAAGATGAGGAAGCAGAATGCTTATCCCTCTTAAGCAGTCCGAAACAGCATCTGATTCTGAATACAGAGGAAGATGGCACCTACAAGTCCATCATTGCGATCAAGAGAGAGGATACAGCCGGTATCCTCATCATCTCCGTGACCAATGATGTATTTGAAGAGCTGAAGTCGCATTATACTCTGGATGAGGTTCTGAATAACACGGGATTTGGTAAAGCAACTAAGCTTTATGTGAATCTGAAGAAGCCGGATATCACGCATATCTCTGTCCTGAATGATGATTCTTATACGACGCTTTCGATAAATACCAAGCTGAGTGATGAGATTCTGGCAGGAGATTATGAGGGTGAACATATCCTGGATAAAGCGATTATCTATGAGGGCGACACTCTGATTAATGCAGGGGTCTATTACCATAATGAGATCGTGTCGGATGATATCCTCTTCCTCAGTCTCATGCCGGTCTGGACGATCATCCATGATTCCATCGCAGGTATCGCTCACCAGCTGCTATCCTATCTGATTCTCTTCATCCTGCTGATCTTCTTCTGCCAGTCTGTTGAGATCAACAAGGGAGATGCCCGGATACATTTCGGTGGTTTGAAAGAATCCTTCTCGATCCGACAGAGTCTGATGAATAATATCTTCCAGAAGAGTATCCATCAGCTATTGATAGCGACAACCCTGATCATTCTGATCATATCGACGATCGAGTACTTTTTCTTCTCCTCAGAGATACTGAATTTCCTCTATGGAAGTAAATGGGCTCATCATCTGAATCTGTTCAGTATCACCAAGATCCTGGTTGCTCTGGTTGCTGCAAATATCCTGAGTCTCATCATCATTAAACTGATCACTCTGATATCAGATAGTCTGGGATCCCGGTCTGCAACCATAGGCAAGATGTTATGCAGTCTCCTCAAGTTTGGTACGGTTGCCTTCCTCTTTATCTACTCCTGCGTACAGCTGGGAGCCAAGCTATCCTATCTCTTAACCGGAGCCGGTCTGGCTGGTATGGTCATCGGTTATGCCGGTCAGGGATTGATCAATGACCTCTTAACCGGACTCTTTATCGTATTTGAAGGCAAGTTCCAGGTCGGTGACTGGATCTCGGTTAATGACTGGCGCGGAGAGGTCGTGGAGATTGGTGTCAGGACGACAACCATCACCTATGCAGGCGATACACGTATATTTAACAATTCCTGTCTGAACACCATCACGGTCTGGGGTTCCACCATGTCCGGTGCCCTCTGTTTTGTCAGTATCGATTATGCGGAGGATATCGATTATGTCATCGACTTGATTGAAACCTCTACCGGTCGTTATCAGGAGGAGAATCCTCATATCGTAGAGGGTCCTCATGTCCATGGTGTCACGGAGCTGGGTGACAATGGTATCACCCTTCGTCTCTGGGCGATCCCGGATGATGTGGATAATACCGCCGGTGTACAGCGTGGCATCCTGAAGACCACCAAGGCGATCTTTGCTGAGCACCATGTTACCATCCCGTTCCCACAGGTTGTACTGCATAGGGGTAGTCCGGATGATCGATATGAGGAAGATACTTCCGATGAATCCTAATATCCCCTCCCTATATGGGAAGGGCATCTCTGACTGAAATATAAGAGCCACAGGCGGATTTTCGATCCGTCCCTGTCACGGAAACAAGGGACGGATCTTATCACGGCCTGTGGCTCTCTTATATGTTCTATCTGTTTCAGCAAGTAAGCTATATTCTATCTGCATTCAAGAGCTAAACTATATTTTATCTGCTTTCAGCGACTAATCTGCCATCCCGGCAATCGATCAGGATCCGATCTCCTTCTCTCACCTTATCCTCCAGGATCAGTCTGGCTGCCAGGGTCTCCACATGCTTGGTCAGGAAACGCTTGAGCGGTCTGGCCCCATAGGTCGGCTCGTATCCTTCTTCCACGATGTACTGTCTGGCCGCATCGGTCAATTCAATCTTAAGCTGTCGCTCTGTCAGTCTCTTATTCACATCTGCCAGCATAAGATCTACGATATTACCGATATTATTCTTCGTCAATGGTTTAAAGAGGATGGTTTCATCCAGTCGATTGAGGAACTCCGGTCGGAAGTGTCTCCTCAGATCTCCCATAACCATGGACTCGGCTTCCGCCGTGATCTCACCCTTCTCATCGATGCCATCCAGCAGGTAGGTAGAACCGATATTGGATGTCATGATCAGTATGGTATTCTTGAAATCGACCGTCCTGCCCTGAGAATCTGTGATACGTCCGTCATCCAGTACCTGAAGCAGGATATTGAATACATCTGCGTGGGCCTTCTCGATCTCATCAAATAATACGACACTGTAAGGCTTCCGTCTGACTGCCTCGGTCAGCTGTCCGCCTTCTTCATATCCCACATATCCTGGAGGCGCTCCGATCAGGCGGGATACGGAGAACTTCTCCATGTACTCACTCATATCGATACGCACCATATTGGATTCATCATCAAATAAGCTCTCAGCCAGGGCTTTGGCGAGCTCTGTCTTACCGACACCGGTCGGACCTAAGAAGAGGAAGGAACCGATTGGCTTGTCAGGGTCCTTGATGCCTGCCTTGGATCGGATGATAGCCTCTGTAACCTTCTCCACACCTTCGTCCTGACCAACGACTCTCTTATGAAGCTCTTTATCCAGATTCAGGGTTTTATTTCTCTCAGATTCTGTCAGTCTGGCAACCGGGATACCGGTCCAACGGCTGATGATTCTGGAGATCTCCTCCTCTGTCACAGATTCATGTACCAGAGAACTGCCGTCTTTCTTAGCATATTCCTCTGCTTCCTCCAACTGTTTCTTCAGTTCAGGAAGTCTGCCATACTGTAATTCCGCTGCCCGATTCAGGTCATAATTCCTCTGGGCGATCTGGATCTCATTATTCAGAGACTCGATCTCCTCCTTGAGAGCAGACACACGTTCCACTGCGGATTTTTCTTTATCCCAGGTTGCTTTTCTGGACTGGAAATCCTCCTTCAGGTTGGCTAACTCTTTTTGTAAAGCTGCCAGACGGTCCTGACTGAGATGATCGGTCTCCTTCTTCAGAGCCGCCTCCTCGATCTCCATCTGCATGATCTTACGCTGTACCTCATCCAGCTCTGTCGGCAGAGAATCCAGCTCTGTCTTGATCATGGCGCAAGCTTCATCCACCAGGTCGATGGCCTTATCCGGCAGGAATCGATCGGTGATATAACGGTTCGACAGGATGGATGCACTCACCAGGGCTCCATCTGTGATCTTTACTCCATGATAAACCTCATAGCGATCCTTCAAACCACGAAGAATGGATATCGTATCTTCCACAGTAGGCTCATCCACCATAACCGGCTGAAAACGTCTCTCCAGGGCTTTATCCTTCTCGATATACTGACTGTACTCATTCAATGTGGTGGCACCGATACAGTGAAGCTCACCACGGGCCAGCATCGGCTTAAGCAGATTACCTGCATCCATGGATCCCTCGGTCTTACCTGCACCGACGATTGTGTGAAGCTCATCAATAAAGAGGATGATCTGACCATCACTGGCCTTAATCTCTTCAAGAACTGCCTTCAGACGTTCCTCAAACTCGCCACGGTATTTGGCTCCGGCTACCAGAGAGCCCATATCCAGGGCAAATACCTTCTTATCCTTGAGAGAGTTTGGCACATCTCCCTTTACGATACGCTGGGCCAATCCTTCGACTACTGCCGTCTTACCGACACCAGGTTCACCGATCAGGACCGGATTATTCTTGGACTTTCTGGACAGAATCCTCACGACATTACGAATCTCGCTGTCTCGTCCGATGACCGGATCCAGCTTCTGCTGCTTGGCTCTCTCCACCAGGTCATAGCCATACTTCTCCAGTGTCTCATAGGTTGCTTCCGGGTTATCACTGACAACCTTCTGATTGCCCCGCACGGTGGAGAGGGCCTGAAGAAAGCGCTCTCTGTTAATACCATAAGCCTGCAGCAGAGCCTTCACCTCTTTATTCGGGTGCTTCAGGAGAGAGAGGAAGAGATGTTCTACGGATACATATTCATCCCCCATCGCCTTGGACTCATCTTCCGCACTGACCAGGACCTCATTCAGACTCTTACTCACATAGGTCTGTCCGCCCTGGACCTTGGGCTTCTTCTCTACCAGCTTCTGCGCCTGCGTCAGAAATGCTTCTTTATTTACTTCCATCTTCTCGATTAATTTCAGAATCAGACTGTCGTCAATCGTCAGGAGACTATAGAGGAAATGTTCCTGGTCAATCTCGGGATTACCATACTGGTAAGCCAGCTTCTCACACTGCTGCACTGCCTCCATGGATTTTTGTGTAAATTTATTAATATTCATATAGGTACCTCCTATCTGTCATACTGTCTGATGTTATAAGCCACGTGTTATACTTCAGCTATAACATTAACTATTATATATCACGGTTTATTAGCCAAGTCAAGCCTTGAGTGCTAATTTTTTTCTTTTTTTGTTCCACTCCTTTTTTCCAGAGTCATATTTCTCCCCTTATAAGCTATGAAATTCGCATATCATAATGATCATTTTATGTTATACTATAGTTAGTATATTTTGCTCTTATGGTTTACAGTGGCTTAGGCTGTATGCCGATCATAGAGTAAACCCGGATAGCTCCTGTTAAGATGAAAGGATAGAGATATGGTAAGTAGAGTGGATTCGCATGTTACCATGCAGCAAATTATCCCGAATGTGAATAAAGAATATCGTGATCTCTGGGGAGAGGCGATTCCTGCAGATCATCAAAGTGTCGGTCTTATGGCCTGTGATGTGGAGGATGTCATGTATTTTGCTTTGGATGATGCCTCCAAGAAGGCCAATATTCAGGTCGTTCATGTAGAGACAGTATATGGCGGTGTGGAAAGAGCCTGGAGCAGATATGGTGGCGAGATCACCGCGATCATATCCGGACCGAAGGTGGCAGATGTAAGAAGCGGACTGATGTATATGCGGGATTATATTGAGCGCAGATGTGGGGTCTATATCATAGATGGGGATGAAAGCATGTCCTACTATGTAGACTATATGCCTAAGATTGGCCGATGGAATCAAGCCAGACTGGGACTGCCTGCTGACAGCTCTCTCGCCTACCTGGTGGCTCCGCCGATTGAAGCTACCTATGGCCTGGATAAGGCTCTGAAAGCCAGTGATACCAGAATCGCAGAGTTCTTCCATACTCCTTCCCGGGTTAATACCGGTGGTGCCCTGTTAAGTGGAACAGAAGCCGCTTGTAAGGCAGCCGTGGAAGCATTTGCCGCTGCGGTACAGTATTGCTATAAGAATCCGATGCGTACCGATTCCTGACAGAAAGATAGAGGGACATATATGAAAGCTATACCAGTGAAGACTCAGGTCTTATCTCAGAAGATCATCGCTCACGTTTCACCTGAGCTTGCAAAAATTTATCATGTACCGGAAGGACATCAGAGTCTGGGTTTCTTTACCTGTGATAATGATGATGTGGCTTACCTGGCTGTGGATGATGCCACCAAAAAGGCACAGATCAAAGTGCTGCACGCAGAGACCTTCTACGGCGGTCAGCTCTGTTCCTGGAGCAGATACGGTGGCAGCGTTTTCGTACTCTTCTCCGGTCCTAAGGTTACCGATGTGAAGAGTGGGCTGAATTATGTAAATGATTATGTGGAGCATCACTCTGCTCTCTATAATTTTGACGGAGATGACGGTACTGCCTTCTATGCAGTCTGCGCTCCAAGAGTCGGTAAATATTATCAGGAACTCTATGGCATACCGGAAGGCATGTCTTATGCTTATCTGGTCGGAGGACCGATCGAGACCAATTATGCTCTGGATAAGGCATTAAAGTCCAGTGATACCAGGATTGCAAATTACTGGTATCCGCCTAGTCATGCCAACTCCAGTGGTGCCGTTCTCTATGGTACAGAGTCAGCCTGTCAGTCTGCTGTCAGAGCCTTTGTCGACACCCTTCGTACTGCCATCGAGAGCCCTATGCGGATCTGATAGACATTTCCCATCATAGAAAGCAATCATGTAACTTCGTCGTATCGCAGAATATGATATCAAATCGTGCCGCCAGGCACAGAAAAAGGGCGCCGGGAGAGTTCTCCGGTGCCCTTATTATATACAAAGGTCGAGACCTTATCTGACATCAATAAATATCTTATATAGCATGAGCATGATATCTTCGATCGTCACCTTCTCCGGTGTCATAGTGGTGATCGGATCGTGCAGGATATGCTCTGCCATCTCCAGATTCACTTTACTCAGATCCACTTCATAGTCCCGGATGGAGCGTAATCCCAGTATCTCATCCCGAAAATGTACATAGGCCTGACATGTCTTCTCAGCGATAATCTCCGGCCGATCCTCTTCCCGAATCTCTGCTCCTAGCAATCTGCCGACATAGGCAATCTTCTCCGGCTGAGCACATGCGATATGACTCACCATAGGTGGAAATGCATAGGCACAGGCCGCACCGTGAGGAATATGGAAGGCTGCTCCGATCTCATGAGCGATACAATGTCCGATATGGACCAGACAGTCCACCAGGAGAAAACCACCATAGGAAGCACAGACCATCATCTTCTCTCTGGCCTTTACATCCGACCCGTCCTTCACCGCTCTCGGCAGCCAGACGAGGATATCCTCCATCAGCTTCTCACAGATCAGATCCGTCATAGGGTTGGATAAATTTGATGTATATGCCTCAAAGGCATGGGAGAATACATCCAGTCCGGTCTCCGCTGTGATGGATGCCGGCAGACCCGTCGTAAGTGTCGGATCAAGTATGGCAAACTGACACATGGAATTCTTCACATTAATCGGGTGCTTACTGCCATCCTCCAGATCAGTGATAACGATCCAATTGGATAATTCGCTTCCGGTTCCCGAAGTAGTCGGAATACAAATCAATCCTTCCGACCGGATCATCTTGTCTTCCTGTCCCACGTAATCCAGGATCCTGCCCGGATTATGGCGCATCACATTCATGCCCTTTGCTGCATCCATGGTAGAACCGCCACCGATCGCGATAATACAGTCACAGGAGGCAGCCTTGCATAAAGTCGCTCCTTCATCGACCAGATTACTGGTCGGATCCGGCGTGATCTTATCATAGCTCTCATAAGGAATCCCTGCCCGATCCAAAAGGTCTGTGATCTGAGCTGCGATACCTACTCTGGCGATACCCTGATCAAATACCAGAAATGGCTTCTCTATCTTCTCCTGTCTGCAGAGCTCCGGCAATCGCTGTAAGCTATCTACTCCCTCGATCACCTTTGTTCTCTGAACCATACGATATGTTATCATCTTATTCTCTCCCCAATTTATCTGTCACAAAAAACTTCCCGGCAAACTTATGCATACTAAGCTAAAAAATAAGTATGGACCGGAGTTCCGGCCATGAGCTTCTGTCCACGAAATACCTTACCCATCTCAATCAGATACTCAATATGGGCCATGGTTTCTCCCACAGCAAACCAGATCTGACGCTTCGGTGCGGTCTCCCAGGTCTCTCCGTGAAGAGACCAGGTAAGCTGCGAAGCAATCTCATAACCATTGGAACCGGGATGTGCCTTAAGTACATCGAGGATCTCCTGCAGACGTCTGCTATGGTGTTCCGTAATCTCATCGACTCTCTCTTCCAGGGTCTTACCACAATACCCGCGATGGGCAGGATAGGCTACCTTGATATCATAATTCAGAATCCGATGAATATTCGTCAGATAGGTCGATAAGGATCGATTCACACCGGGCCAGATAGTGATATTAGGTGTGATATCATATAAGATATGATCTCCCAGAAACATGATCTGCTCTTCTTCCAGGTAATAGCAGATATGCTCCGGTGTATGTCCCGGCATAGCCAGGGCGGTAAAGGTAAGATCTCCGATGGTAAAACGATCTCCATCCTTTAAAGGAATCACATCAAAGTCCTGATCTGCGGCATAGACGATCATAGGATTGCGCTTTGCTGCCTCAACCAGCTCACTCTCCGGAAAGCCCTCCTGACGGAATATGACATCCATCTCCCTGCGGTACTGTCTGTTTCTCCAACGTCTGACCAGATTATGCTCCAGGAGACTCATATAAATCTTGCTGTCTCCACCGGTGAATCCCGGTGCCAGACCCATATGATCGGTATGCAGATGAGTGATCAGCAGGTTGGTATGATCCATGGAGATTCCAAGCTCCTCCAGTCCTTCATCCAGAGCCTTCTTACAGTCAATATTATTAAAACCGGTATCGATCACTACGCTCTCTCCCCCGGATTTCAGAACATAACAATTGAGATTCTTTAAAGCATTTCCCTTTAAGGGAATATCGATCCGGTAGATCTCCGGATTCTGCTGTAATAATTCTACCATCTTATAACACTCCTTTAGTGGACCAGACACTGCCATGAAGACGTTCTTCATACATGGTTGCCATATCCAGCGCTTTGCCAAATGCCTTAAAGGTGCCTTCCGCGATATGATGGTTATTCAAACCGGAGATCTGCCGAATATGAAGGTTCATCCCCGCGGCATAGGAGACAGCATAAAAGAACTCTCTCACCATCTCTGTGTCCATCTGACCAATCTTCGGGACGGTGTATTCCGATTCAAAGACCAGATAAGGTCTGCCGGACAGATCGATCGCACACATCATCAAGGTCTCATCCATAGGAAGCAGAAAGCTTCCGTATCTCTTGATGGCCTTCTTATCTCCCAGGGCCTGCTTGATAGCTTCTCCCAGGACGATACCGCAATCCTCGATGGTATGATGAGAATCCACCTCCAGATCGCCTTTGCATACCAGATCCAGGTCAAAAAGGCCGTGACGGGCAAAGCCATTTAACATATGATCAAAAAATCCGATCCCGGTATCAATATGATTCTTACCGCTGCCATCGATATTCAGGGTGCAGCTTATCTCTGTCTCCTTTGTTATTCTGCTTACACTTGCAATTCTTTCTTCCATAATATCTCCTGTATCTGTATCCGGACTATATATTTCCTCGTATAGTCCTTTATATACGTATCCGGACTATATATTTTCCTCATATAATCCTTTATATATAGCTTATATATTTCTTCCTTGTATATGCCTGTAGTATAGAGACGATCAAATACACATGATCAGCACATTAAAGAGTCCCAATACAAATCCGATGATAGCTCCCAGATTAACGATCGTACCTAACTCCTTCTTCATAACAGACAGAACCAATGACTCCAGCTCTTCCACCTTCATGGAATTCATGCGTTCCTCCACGACTCTTGACAGATGCAGTGAGGACATGATGGTATCGATATGCTCCTCAATCAGAAGCTCATATACCTCCAGAGTCAGAGTGACCAGATTAAATCCGTTATCTTCCAGCAGATGGAATCCGCCTCCGACCGTTCCGGACTCTAAGGATGACAATTCCTGTGCGATCAGACGCTCCAGATAGCCCTGTCCTTTCTCTTCCATGTACTCATTCAGCTTCTCTTCCAGAAGCTCCCCGATACTCTCCAGGAAACCGCCACCCAGCATCATGCCAAAGACACTCTCTGACAGCTTCTCCTGAGCCACATCCATAATCCTGGCCGTGAGCTTCTGTGTAATCTGCATATCCCTCAGACGAGACAGCAGATAGTCTGCTCCGTATTCCTCCGTAAAGAGCTTAAGTTCGGAGAAGGACTCCTCATCCATGATGGATAAGGCTGTCGCTTTCCAGGTCAGCTGCGATGTCTTCTTCTCTTCTACCCAGCTGCGCACTGCATTGGTCAGACGCTCTTTCATCTCTTGGGACAGAAGCATCTTCTTCATAATCGCACTGGTCAGCAGCTGATCCTCCACAGCACGACCCACCGCTCTGGCTAATCTTGGCTGACCTCTGGGTATCACTCCCGGTGTCATCGGCAGTCGCCATCCTCCGATCTTCACTTCATGGCGAGGATGAAACAGCATCTTGACTGCGATCCAATTGGTCAGGTAACCGATCACTGCTCCCACCAGAGGAGCTGCAATATATTTCCACATAGCTTAGCCTTTCTTCTTATATAGCATTCTAAAATGTATCATATCACATTTTCTATACTTTTCCCATGATTAATCATCAATCTGCCGATTCTATTTTTACCGGTATCCTCTGATCGATCTCTATCCCATACTCGTCCACGAGACAGTCCACCGCCAGGATCTCTACTCCTGCAAGGGAGGCTTTCTTCAGGGCCTGTGCGAATGCGGGATGGCGTGTAATATGAGGCATAAAATATGTCACACCCTTCCGCTGTATCACAAAGAGGATCGCGGTCCGATATCCATCCTGACGACAGGTGATCAGTTCTTCCACATGCTTGACTCCTCTTTCTGTGGGGGCATCGGGAAACATGGCGACTCCATCACTTACCAGAGTCACTCCCTTGACTTCGATAAACCAGCGTTCCTCTTCTGTCTCTGCATACAGATCAAACCGGGAGCTGCCATAGGTCTTCTCTCTCTTCAGATATCTTACATCCGATAAGAACTTTCCCTCCCGAATCCAATCTGCTGCGATTTCATTTACTACCTGAGAATCGATATTAACCCAGGCTCCGTCTTTCTCCACACAGATGAGAGAAAACTTTGTCTTCCTCCCGGGTGAATCTGCAGGTTCCAGCAGAACACGAGCCCCCGGAATCAATAATTCGCCCAGTCTGCCGGTATTTTTTACATGACAGATCTCCTCCCGGTCCTCGATCATAACATGTGCGATAAATCGATTAGGCCGTTTGAGAAAAATTCCTTCGATCATATCCTTATATCTCATTCCACTTATCCTCCTACTATGGAAACTGAATCCACTTCATCATGCCGGGGATGATGGCAGGATCTAGTTGTCCATACCATCCCAGAATGCATCCAGTACTGCCGTGTAATTATTCAGATTTACCTCGTAGTATGATTTCCAGTCTGTCGGTAGAAGATATTGATTCTCCCTCCACAGAAATCTCTCATCCAATAAGGTGATCACACCGACATCCTCCATACTGCGGATCACTCTGCCGGCGGCCTGAAGAACCTTATTCATCCCAGGATAACGATAGGCATAATCGTAACCTTTTCTATCATGCCGGTCAAAATATCCCCGGATCATGTCTCTCTCCATGCCTACTTTAGGTAATCCGGTTCCGACGATCAGAACGCCGATCAGCTTATCACCACTCAAGTCTATCCCTTCCGAAAAGATACTTCCCAGAACACAGAATCCTACCAGGGATTGGTCTGTACTCTGTGCGAATCGTGCCAGGAATTCCTCTCGCTCCTCCTCTCCCATACCGGACTCCTGCAGAATGTACTCCGCTTCTTTCTCTTCTGAGGATAAGATCAGCTGCTGATATACCTGCTCCATCATCTCATAGGAAGGGAAAAATACCATATAATGTCCTGCTTTGGCCTTGAGATTCCTTTGGATATAGCGGATGATCTTCTCATATTCCGATTCATTTCTGCGAGTATAACGACTGGTCACATCCTGTGCGATACAGATCATCCGCTTCCTGTCATCGTAGGGAGACTCTATGGCATAAGCCTCCGCCTCCTCACCGTAGAGGAGATTGCGATAATAAGGCATAGGAAGCAGGGTGGCTGAGAAGAAGATGCTGGCTTTATTCTGATCCAGGATGCTCTTCAGCTGTGCAGAGGGGTCGATGCAGAATAAGCGCACCGTATATCCCGCCTTAGTCCACATGGCAAAATAACGATAACCCTCGGTCATGGTCTCCATAATTCCCAGAAAATGTCTCATAAGGAAGAAGGCATCCACCATCTCCTCTCTCTGCTCCAGGACCGGATGATCCTGCAGATATTCCTGAAATTCTTCCAGAAAATTCATCAAAGGAAGGTAAAGTCCATCGACATCTTCCAATTCCTCATAGTCCTTGTTCCATCGATCCTCTGCTCTTTTTTCTCCAATATCAGAATATTCTTCTTCCATCTGTCCTTGCAGAAAATGTTTCTTCATGATGGAGATTCTTCTTCTGCATCGATCCAGCTTTCTTCGAAGCTTCTTCTCATAAGAAGGAATTAATTTTCTTAATTTACTCAGGTCACTTTCACTGAGATCTGCGCTATACATGGTTCTGGCTCTCTCCACCAGATTATGTGCCTCATCGATCAGAAGGATATTCGCACGTCCGGTCTCTTCCGCCTGAAGTCGATTGCGATTGACATGGGGATCAAAGACATAATTATAATCACAGATAACAAAATCCGCAAATGCCGCTGCCTCGAAGGCCAGCTGATAGGGGCAGACCTCATAGTCTTCACTAAAAGATAAAATCCTCTCTCTCGTCAGGCTATCTTCCTGTAATAACAGCTCATAAAGTGCTCCGTTAATGCGGTCATAGTGACCTTTTGCATAAGGGCAGACCTCCGGATCACACTGACAGACTTCCCAGGGACAGATCTTCTCTCGGGCTGTCAGGGTAACCGATTTCAGTCTTAAGCCTTGTTTTTTCAGGAGCTGCAGTGTATCCTCTGCTACGGTCCTGGTAATGGTTTTTGCTGTCAGATAGTAGATCTTATCCGTATCTTCATGGATAAAGCTCTTCAGGGAAGGATATATGGTTGATATGGTTTTCCCTACCCCGGTCGGAGCCTGAAAGAAGACCTTCTGCCTGCGAACGATACTCTGATATACCATGGCAATCATCTTCTTCTGCCCTGTCCGATAAGAGAAGGGAAATACCAGATCAGTAATGCTTGTCTGACGTAAATTTCGATTCTTAACATAAAGTCCGGCCCACATCTTACAGCGATCGATCAGGTCGAGAAACCAGGTTTCCAACTCATTTTTCTCATAGATATGATGAAAGCGGCGTATGTGTTCTGTCTCCATATTACAGTAGGTAATCTGAACACCGATCAGCTCCAGATGGTTTTCTATCATATACATAGCCGCATAGCATCTGGCCTGTGCCAGATGCAGAGCCTTGGCTTCTTTCATCTCCTGTATATTCTGGTAGACTCCCTTAATCTCATCGATATATACAATCTCTTTCTCTTCATCTATGCTATCAGAGGACTGTCTCTCCATCCAGGTCTCCAGAGTCATCTGATCCCTGTCCGTAAATAATCCCGCCTTTACATGATCAAGCCCGTCCGCTCTCCCCTCCAGGACGAACTCATAGCCTTCTTCGCGCCAATTCATCTTGAGAGGAATCTCTGCCTGATAGCTGGTATTCTGTTGTTTCTGAATCTTTCTGTGAATCCGGCTCCCGGCCTGCATGGCTTCCACATCCGATACGAAGGCTCCTTCGGTACGGATATCTCCTGACCGTAGCAAAAATTCCACCATCCGGCGCACAGAGGTCCTTATAATACCCTTCTGATAGGTGAACATATCTTATCCTCTGATCTTATCAATCTGATATCATAGTTAATTTAAATTCATAAGAATAATAGCAATATAATGTTATGTAAAATATTTCATATGAAATATTAACACAAATTCCTCTGCGATGTATAGTATAAAAACACCCATGTGACTTTCGTCGCTCTACAGTACAAGAAAGCACCACGGAATTTCTTCGTCCTTCGGACTCCCGAAATTCCTGTGAATAAAAAAAGACAAAGAAAAAGTCCACAGAGAGGGGCAAAACTCACTGTGGACAGTTTCCGTATAATACTAACCTTTAACTTAGGGGATTACTTTAATTATAATACAATATCTTTTTAAAAAAAGCAAGCGGAAAAAGAGTAATATTTTGTGCACTCTCTGAAATAATCAAGCATTGTACCAAAATAAATACACTCATTCTTTCATAAATCACAATTTTTTTCTTTCATACGTGAGTCTGCTACAGCTTACTTCATATAGTCTGCCTTATGCCCATGACTCACTGGCTGTATCTGCCGAAAAATCTCCATCTACAATTGTGCAGGTTACTGCGGAAGCTGCTCCAGGATACCCGGTATCATCTGTTTCTTTCTGGATACGACGCCTTTCAGCAATGCAGTACCATCCTCAACCTTAACATTAAATGCATTCTCTATGACTTCGACACCAAAGTCTCCGCATACCAATACATCAGAGGATTCCTCAAGAATATTGGTCATCATAAAGTATACCATATCAAGACCAAGGCTCTCTTTTACCTCCGGTAAGTATGGCTGTAACTTCTGTTTACATAAGAGTAATTCATCCTGACTCATGGAACTGATCTGGCCTACACCAAAATTCACCTTACCCACATTAAACTTCTTGAAATCCTGGAAGAAGATCTCTTTGGCTGTCTTATTCTTAAGATTACTTCCTGCTTCGAACATCTGTGAAGCGTAAGATTCTATATCGATATCAGCGATAGATGCCAGCCTCTCTGCTATGATCTTATCGATCGGTGTGCAGGTTGGAGAGCGGAACATAAGAGTATCAGAGAGAATGGCTGACAGCATTAAACCGGCTATCGTCGGTGGAATCACGATATCATTCTCCATATACATCTGTGTGATGATTGTTGCAGTACATCCCACCGGCTGATTACGGAAATAGACTGGTGTATTAGTCTCAATATTACCTAATCTGTGATGATCCACGATCTCCAGAATCTCTGTCTCCTGGTATCCGTCTACTGCCTGATCCTTCTCATTATGATCCACAAGGATTAATTTCTTACGGTCCAGATCCAGGAGATTACGTCTGGATATCATACCGACATAATTATCATCCAGATCCGTGATAGGGAAATCTCTCACACGAATCTTCGCCATGGTCTCCTGAATATCTTCCACATAATCCGTGGTTTTAAAGCTGATGATATTCTGTGTTGTCATAAAATATTTTACCGGCATACTATGACTGATTAATCTGGCCACAGTATAGGTATCATAAGGTGTCATAATAATACGGCAGCCGTTCTCATTGGCAAGCTTGCATATCGTTCTGGATACATTTGCCCCGTTACAAACGATGATACACTGCGCTTCCATCTCAATGGCACATAATTGAGATTCATAGCGGTTACCGAGAATTACCATATCCATCGGTTCGATGTAGCCTTCCATCATATCCGGATTGGCTGCAGCGATCAGAACATGACCTTCATCGAAATATCCGTCAGAATCACCGACAATCATATCTCCGTCGATGGTCTCCACGATATTATCCCAGCTGGTGCAGGCCTTGGATATGATCATATTATCATAGACATTCATATCGGAGTAAGCGATATCACCAATCGTGATCAAACCTTCTAATTTCTTATCCTTGAGAATCGGTAAGGTCACGATCTTCTTGGCACGCATGATATCCCATGCCTTCTTCAGGGACAGATTATCCGGGATACCTTCTGTTTTACGAATCTCGATATCAGACACCTGTGGTCTGAGATCCTTGATATACTGTGGTGAATCCACACCAAAATGTCGGATGACAAACTGTGTCTCCTCATTCATATGACCTGCGCGAATCGGATAATATTTTACCCCATCCCCATTCCTCTCGCTCAGTTCATTTTTCAGATATGCATAGGAGATAGCCGAACAGATACTATCTGTATCCGGATTCTTATGTCCTATGATATAAACCTCTTTCTTCTCCATATTACCTTCCCTTTACTTTATATTTTATAGTTTACCACCCTGAAAGATGGTAAAATGATTTTTCCTGTCTTTTCTTTCGGTCTCTTCCTGAATCTTCTGATACTCCGCACGGGAATATCCTTTATATTCATAAAGTGGGATATGATAATACATAAGCTGCAGGAAGGAATCCAGTTCCTCCCGGGCCTCTGTATCCTGTGATATCATCGTATCCACCGTCTTTCTCAGCTGACAGAGATCAGATCCGTTCTGTATGGCCAGAATCAGAGTATGAATCAATACCGTAGAACGATAATATGACATCTGCATGTCCTGCACCAGATAGGAGCCTAACTCGGAGACACCCTTCCAGCGATTATCGATGCCATAGGATTGCCGGACATACAATAAATCATCACGGGATAGGTTCTTATAGTCCAGATTCCTATGGGAATCCAGATACATTAATATCATGTCCGGATTCTCAACATTCTGGTTAACAAAATACTCTTTGCCATCCGATACTCTGACTATGCTGCCTGCTCCCCAGAGCTCGAGCCGACAGGAGATGAACCTTCTTAATTCATCATACGATACTGTCTCCTTCGATATTTGACAGAAAATCTTATGCATATCCGCAAAAGAGCATATGCCGTAATAATAGGATAATCCGAGAAACACATCCTCCCAGCCTTGAAGCCGTTCTCTGTTTTTTTTATTTCTCCTGCTTTTGAGGAAAAAGTAAAAATGTCTCTTCATGGATTCAATCACATAGATTTCTCCGGAATCCTGGGGTTGTATATGTCCTTTTTTGTAGGCCAAGAGGCCGAAAAGCTTGAGATTCTTGACCATATCCCAGCGCAGACTATCCATCTCCAGGGAATCAGATTCCCATATCTCTATCAGGAAATCGATATAGTGCCCCGGTAGAAAACGAATGATCCAATTGCGATCATAACAAAATGCATCATGCCAGGCAATCAGATATGCTTCTTTGGGCATACCATCTGCATATTCCACTCCCATCCGATCCAGCATGGACTGAATCATCTTTTTCGAAAGACCTGTCATCACTGAACTGGGATGAATATCTATGGAACTGATTGCAGCAATCTCTGTTCTTCTATCTTCGTCCATAATACCCCCTGTGTTCCGTGAATCCTATCTAATTCTATTATCAATCGTACGAATCGATTAATCAAGTATATTTTACAGATTTTCTAAAAGAAAACAGGAGAAATGGAATCCCATCTCTCCTGTCTATATGTCATGCTTTTATCTGCCACAGCATTTTTTGTATTTTTTTCCACTTCCACATGGGCAAGGATCGTTTCTACCAATCTTTGGTGGTTTAACAACGGTAGTGGACTTCTTCTGCTCTTTATATAATTCTTTTCTTCTCTCCGGTGTAAGAAGTGCATCCCACTGTTCCAGTTCGTAGAGCCAGTCAGCCTTTGCTCCAACCATGTTATAATAAAGCTTCTCTTTATCATAATCCAGAGAAACTACCGTATCCTCTGTCATCTCATTGATTGGGTTCGGAACTTTTAAGCTGTCATCGATTCCATCCAGAAAACCAACAAAGTATGTTAATTCCATATTGTATTTCTCTGCTAATTCCTTTACCGTACCGCTAACAGGTTCGTCCGGTGTTGCAAGAATCTGTGCATATACTTCTTTCTCCTGCTGGAAATATCCGAGCCAGAATCTCTGACCATCCTGTGTTCTGTCATCATGGCTGTAAGCGAACTCTCTCCACTCTTGTAATAAAGACATAATTAATTCCTTTCTCATATAATTTCTGCTATCTAATATAGCAAAAATATACTATGAATTCAATGCTTTTTCAAAGGTTTATAAATATTCATATGTTTCAAAAAAAAAGGGAAAATCCCATAAGACTTTCCCCGAAGAGCGCGAGACGGGATTCGAACCCGCGACCCTCGCCTTGGCAAGGCGATACTCCACCACTGAGCCACTCGCGCATATAAATTATGTACCTTCAAAACCACACACAGTATATCTTGGATTTCTGCATTTATGCAAGTAAAAGATGAGTTATGCTACGAAAACTGTTTTTCGTATCTCTACGAAAACTGTCATCTCATATTTCGCTTACGCTCCATACTCGATGTGCTTGCTTCGCAAGCTCACTCCGAAAAGCTTAACTGTCTCGCTATGCAAGCATGCCCGCCAGTTCTGCTTTCCGTCCTGCAGTTTTCTTCGCTTTAAGTCAAGCTCCCGACCTATTAGTGACAGTCAGCTGCAC
>R05__coassemble_299_pt1 | contig 26000 bp, 21 predicted proteins | sample R05__metabat2_low_PE_006 | metagenome-assembled genome bin R05
TAAATGCAGAAAGCGTAAACACAGAAAGCATAAATGCAGAAAGCGTAAACACAGAGAGTATGGATACAGAAAGCAGGAATACAAAAAGTATGGATACAGAAAGCAGGAATACAAAAAGTATGGATACAGAGAGCATGAGTACAGAAGGCAGGGACGAAGAAAGAATGCATAGTGAGAGTATGAAGATGAATACGGAAAATCTACAGAAAAAGGCTATGATTGCCATGAGCGGAGGAGTTGATTCCTCCCTTGCTGCCCAGCTGGTAAAGGAAGCAGGTTATGAATGTCTGGGCTGTACCATGCGATTATATGATAATGAAGATATCGGACTCAGCCGAGGGCATACCTGCTGCAGTCTGGAAGATGTGGAGGATGCCAGAAGTGTTGCCTACCGTATCGGTATTCCCTATTATGTCTTTAATTTTAAAGACGATTTTCATGAGAAGGTTATCTCGAGATTTATTTCATCCTATGAGCATGGGATTACCCCCAATCCCTGTATCGACTGTAACCGGTATATGAAGTTTGAGAAATTATATGACAGGGCGAAGCTGTTGGGCTGTGAGTATCTGGTGACCGGACATTATGCCCGGATTGAAGAGAGGGATGGGATGTATCTTCTGAAGAAGGCTCTGGATGAGACCAAGGATCAGAGCTATGTCCTCTATTCCATGACCCAGGAGCAGCTGGCCCATACTCTCTTCCCACTGGGAGGGATGAGAAAAAAGGATGTCAGAGTGCTGGCTGACCAATATGGATTTGTTAATGCGGATAAGCCGGACAGTCAGGATATCTGTTTTGTTCCGGATGGGGACTATGTAGCATTTCTGGAAAGGCATACAGGGAAGAAGTATCGCTCCGGTGATTTTCTTGATAAGGATGGGCATATTCTTGGCAGACATAAGGGAACTGTCTCTTATACCATCGGACAGAGAAAGGGGCTGGGAATCGCCTGCGGTAAGCCTATGTATGTCAAAGAAATTGATGTGGAGAGCAACACAGTGACACTGGCGGAGAATGCAGACTTATATGAGGATACTCTGACAGCAGATGAATTTCACTGGATCAGCGGGCTGGCTCCTCAGGGAGAGCTCCTGTGTAAGGCCAGAATCCGTTATCACCATAAGGAGCAGGATGCCAGGGTCTGCTCCCTGACAGATGACAGGGTCAGGATTATATTTAAAGAGCCCCAGAGGGCGATCACTCCGGGGCAGGCTGTGGTTCTGTATGATGGGGATATCGTACTTGGCGGGGGCAGGATCCTTTGACGGAATCTTCGCCGAAAGCAGACAATCTGTCGGGTTGTCTTTCTATAGAGCAGGCTGTCTTTCCATAGAGCAGGCTGTCTTTCTATGGAGCAGGCTGTCTTTCTATAGGGCAGAATACCTGTCTATAGAGTAAGATGCCTTATCTATATGGCATCGAACCAGTGATGCTCCACGCAGGCCTTATAGATGCCGTCCTCCACATTGGCAGCGGCAACATAATCGGCCATGTCCTTGAGAGCCTGGCAACCATTGCCCATGGCAACCTTGTAGAACTGAGGGTCAAACATACACATGTCATTATAGTCATCGCCGAAGACGACCACATCATCCGGCTTCCCGCCGACCATGTCTAACATACGCAGGATACCGCCCTTCTTATCATCCGGCTGGAACATAAGATACTCCGGCTGAAAACGCAGGCTGCCTACGGTATCCTTGAGAGTGAGTCGGTCTTCCTCCTCCTGAGGGATGGAGATGTAGAGCTTATAGATGGCATCATGATCGGCCGGATCAAATTTCTCATCGATGATATAGACTGTCGGCTCCTTGCGGGGACCAACCTGGTCATAGAAGTCGAAGCTGTTGGCATAGCATCGCTCGGAATCATCTAACATAACCAGAACACCATAGCCCAGGGAGATGGCCTGACGGTAGATGGCCAGACACTTGTCATAATCCAGGGGACGGTTCTCCTTCAGTTCACCATCAATGACGATACCGTGGCCGCCGTTGCAGACCATGTGATCAAAGCTGCTGGTGACACGGAATTTCTCTGCCTTGTAGGCCGCACGACCGGTAGCGATCGCCACAAAATGTCCGGCCTCTTTCAGTTTATCGATGGCCTCCGCTGCAGAAGGAACAATCTTACCGGTGGAGCGGTCTGTGAGTGTTCCGTCGATATCAAAAAAGAAATATTTTCTTGTCATGGGATCTCCTCCTTTTTTACTTCATGAATTAAATTAAGGATATCATAAATGAAATAGACAGAGAAGATGGAAAATTTTTTATGATGCAACAGGGTCGAAATGATTGAAAAATGGGCGCAGGAAGCCCATAAGGGCTTACATGCGAACATTATCAAGACTATGGCGAACCAACAAAAATCTGCCTAAGTATGCTGAGCAAAGGTCCGGTGGACCTTTGTGAGCAGAGGATTGCACATCAAGCGAAGTGCTGATGTGTGGGAAATCCGAGATTTTTCGTTGGTGGAATTTCGAGAGTTGCCTTAGCAACGAAGAAATTCTGATACGCGTATCATACCTTGTGGAGCGACCAAGATCACATGAGCCTTCATATCAAAAATCAGAGCAATCCAGAAATAGCAAGAACTTGCTCTAAAGGGATTAAATTATGCGAATCAGAGCAATCCAGAAATAGAGGAACTTGCTCTAAAGGGATTAAATTATACGAATTAGAGCAATCCACAAGATAGTCGACCTTGCTCTAAAATAGTTAAATTATATAATATAGAGCAAGTTAGGGATGACAGGGCTTGCTCTAAAATAGTGAAATCATCTAATATAGAGCAAGTTAGGGATTACAAGACTTGCTCTAACGGAATGAAATCATGCCATACAGAGCAAGTCTCAGATAATATATCTGGTTTCTATCATGAGCAATGGAGTAATCGAAAGTTACAGATGGCAAGGGAGCACAGACTCCGCAAATAGCAGAAAAGAAAAAAGCAGAAGAAGTGAAAGGATAAGCTTCTTCTGCTTTTTCTTGAGATTATACTGTAGAGGTATAAAGTGTGTGTATATCAATACTCACAGATATGTTCATCAGAGGCCAACCGATCGTAAGATCCACGGAATCTATGGTAGTAAGGAGGGGGAGGAGTGAAAGCACCGTGTATATCCTACTCTATCTCTGAACGATAAGGGAAGACTGTGAGTACGAATACTCGTAATACATATCAAATGTTATATGAAGTTATACATTTAACATGTTGTATTATCTATAGTTGGATTATAGAACAGATAGAAGAATAATGCAAGCTTTTTTTAAAAAAATTTCAGAAAAATAATCATGGGACTTGCCTTACACTGCAGGTATGATAGGCGCAAGGGAATTGCTCCGTCTCCTTATCCCTCCTTATCCCTTGCTGAGGAAGGATTGACAGTTGGATTTTCAGGTGGTTTATGCTATGATAGAAAGGATGCATGGCAGGGTCTGTGCAGGCAGGACAGATCGAGGGGGTTAATCATGGATAAATTAACAAGATACAGTACAGAAGAATTAAAATGTCCGCAATGCGGTAAGGTTCATATGGTAAAACGATATGCAGTAGTCAATGTGACAGAGAAGCCGGAGCTGAAGGAACAGGTTCTCATGAATAAGCTTTTCGTCTTCCACTGCGATCAGTGCGACCTCACGGCGCCACTCACCTATGAGACAGTATATGTCGATTCCAAGAAGCAGCTGCTCATCTATCTGGCTCCGGAGAAGACCTCCAATGTAGAGAAATCTCTGGCAGAGTGGCAGAAGCTGGATTTCCGTCATAAGCGTCTGGTAGATAATCTGAATGACCTGAAGGAGAAGATCCTCATCGCCGATAATCTGCTGGATGACCGTATCGTGGAGTTCATGAAGATCGAGCACCTCAAGCAGCTGGAGAATGAGATGAAGGATGATAATCTTCTGAATATCCTCTTTGATTATCAGGGAACCCAGTATTATCTCATGGTATTCTTTGAGAAGAAGGGCATCGGCAGGATACCGGTATCTCAGGAATACTATCGGGATGTAGAGCATCGCTACAGCCATCGGATGGGTAAGAAGATTGATAAGAATTTTATGGAAGTTGATATGAGATGGGCCGGAGATATCATGTTTGATCGTAACTGATCACAACTGATTGCGACTGATTGACCGGAGGCCATATCGGGCTCAAGTGATTTCCGGAAATGATAGACCGTATATTTTATGTAATGTCAGGTTTGATGTTTTCTGTAATGACAGGACTGATATTTCATGTGATGTCAGGTCTGATGTTTTCTGTAATGACAGGCATGATATTTCCTGAAATTCTCTCTTGCACTATAGATATTTGTATGCTATAATGTGAGAGCTGTTTGAAACGTAGTAATATTGATGATCATCATCTTTTAATAGATGAACTTATAACTGTAAAGAGGTGAAAGAGATGCGCGAAGGAATCCATCCAAAGTATTATCAGGCAAAGGTTGTATGTAACTGTGGTAATGAGTTCGTAGTAGGTTCTACTAAGGGCGATATCCACGTTGAAATCTGTTCAAAATGTCATTCATTCTACACAGGTCAGCAGAAGGTTGCTAGAACTGACGGACGTATTGATAAGTTCAACCGTAAGTATGGTATTAAGAAATAATAACCGTAAGGTATCTTTTAGGCGACGGGACTTGGTATCACAGTTGATTTCTGTGTGGCGGGTTTCGCCGCCTAAAATTATTTTAGGAGGTAAATCAGATTGAAGAGGACAAGTATCGGCGGGCAGGCTGTGATGGAGGGCGTCATGATGAAGAATGGCGATCGTTACGCTGTCGCAGTCCGCAAGCCGGATCATGAGATAGAGATCCGAACAGATTCCTATGAATCTATAACTACACGTTATCCCTTTTTAAATGTACCGATTGCCAGAGGAGTCTGCACCTTCTGTGAATCCTTATATATCGGTATGAAGACCCTGATGTACTCCTCGGAGTTTGTCCTGGAGGAGGAAGAGACGGAGCCGGATGCTCTGGAGCGGACCCTGAATAAGCTCTTCGGAGAGAAGAGTAATGATATCTTTATGGGGATCACTCTGATCCTCTCTGTTGTACTGGCAGTGGCCATCTTCATGCTCCTGCCATTCTTTCTGTCGGAGCTGATGAAGAAGTTCATCACCTCCTATACCATCCGGACTCTGATCGAGGGTATCATCCGTGTTGCCATCTTCCTCTTATATGTCTGGGCCATCTCCCGCATGGAGGAGATTAATAGGGTATTTATGTACCATGGCGCGGAGCACAAGACCATTAATTGCCTGGAGAGTGGGGAGGAGCTGACACCGGAAAATGTGAAGAAATATTCCCGTCTGCATAAACGTTGCGGCACCAGTTTCCTGCTGATCGTCATGATTATCAGCATCATCGTCTTTCTCTTCATCCGGGTAGATACTCTCTGGCTGCGCTTTATTTGCCGTATTATCCTGATTCCTGTGGTTGCAGGGATCTCCTATGAATTTATTCGGGCAGCAGGGCGAAGCGATGGTAAGATTATCACTGCCTTAAGTAAGCCGGGACTCTGTCTTCAGTATCTCACAACCAAGGAACCGGATCTGGAGATGATCGAAGTAGCAATCGCCTCCGTGGACAGTGTCTTTGACTGGAGAGCCTATCAGGAAGCCATGCGCCGCGGCGAGATCGAGGATTGATCACAGGAATTATCTGAGAAGACGCAAGGATATGATATGGCAGGAGTGTCTGAGAAGATACAAGGATATGACATGGCAGGAGTGTCTGAGAAGATGCAAGGATATGACATGGCAGGAGTGTCTGAGCTGACGCAAGGATATGACATGGCAGGAAGTGTCTGAGAAGATGCAAGGATATGACATGACAGGAGGAAGCCTGACATGAAGGTGCAGGAGATACGCAACATGGTGTCAGGTCGTCTGCAGGCGGCCGGCATCGAAGCATATGATTATGAGACCTGGGTCTTCCTGGAGTGGAAGCTAGGGATCAGCCGTATGGATTATTATATGGATCCCATGCGAGAGATAAAAGAAAGAGATATGGCTGACCTGGAAGAGGCTTTGCAGGAGAGAGAAAAGCGGATTCCCCTGCAGTATCTGATGGGACATACCGATTTTATGGGATATGACTTCTATGTGGATCATCGAGTCCTGATTCCCAGACAGGATACGGAGTGTCTGGTGGAGGAAGCAGTAAAATTTGTGAAAGACAGACAGCTTCTCTATGCTTATCAGCATAGGATGGCAGAAAACAGAGCAGGTCAGGAGGCAGAAAAGGAAAGCATCGATCAGGACGCAGAAAAGCAGGAAGCTGGCCGGGGGATTGAGAAGCCGGCAGCAAGTCAGGAGACAGCGGAAGCGGTCCGGGTGTTGGATCTGTGCAGCGGTTCCGGCTGTATCGGTATCAGCATCAAGCTGCTCTGCCCGGATGCCCGGGTTAGCCTGGCAGATCTGTCGGAGGGGGCTGTGGAGGTGGCCGGACAGAATGCAGACAAGCTGCAGGCGGATGTCCGCATCCTGCAGGGAGATCTCTTTGAGGCTCTGCAGCAACTGCCGGAATCCGAGCGGCGCTTTGATCTGATCGTCTCCAATCCACCTTATATCCCGACGAAGGTCGTGGAGGGATTGATGCCGGAGGTCAGAGACCATGAGCCACATCTGGCCCTGGACGGCACGGAGGACGGTCTGGCCTTTTATCGTCAGATCAGCCGGCAGGCGGCGGATTACCTTCTGCCGGGCGGCGGACTCTATTATGAGATCGGTGCCGAGCAGGGAGAGTCTGTATCCGGACTGCTCCGTCAATATGGCTTTCATGACATTTCCCTGCAAAAGGACCTGGCAGGTCTTGACAGAATCGTAAAAGGAATATTATGATGATATCAGAATTACAGATGGAGGAACAATATGTTTGATCGTTTAGAAGATTTGGTGAAACGCCTCGAGGAGGTTATGTCAGAGTTAAGCGAGCCGGACGTGGTAAATGACCAGGCCAGATTCCGTGCTCTGATGAAGGAACAGAATGATCTGACCCCAATCGTAGAGAAATATAAGGAGTACGCACAGGCAAAGGAGACCATCGAAGAGAGTCTGGAGATGCTGGAGATGGAGAGCGATGAAGAGATGCGTGAGATGCTCAAGGAAGAGCTGTCTCAGGCTAAGTCCGATGTGGCAGCCTGCGAGGAGCAGCTGAAGATTCTTCTTCTGCCCAAGGACCCGAATGATGATAAGAATGTTATCGTTGAGATCCGTGCCGGCGCCGGCGGAGATGAGGCAGCTTTATTTGCGGCAGAGATCTACCGTATGTATAAGAGCTATGCAGAGTCTCAGCGCTGGAGAACGGAGTTTATCGATGTAAATGAGAATGGTATCGGCGGTTTTAAGGAGGTATCCTTCATGATCAATGGTCAGGGTGCTTACTCCCGCCTGAAGTACGAGAGTGGAGTACATCGTGTACAGCGTATCCCGGCAACCGAGTCCGGCGGACGTATCCACACCTCCACGATCACCGTAGCGATCATGCCGGAGGCGGAGGAAGTGGACGTTCATATCGATATGAATGACTGCCGCTTTGATGTATTCCGTGCATCCGGTAACGGCGGACAGTGTGTCAATACCACGGACTCTGCCGTAAGACTGACCCATATCCCGACCGGTATCGTTATCTCCTGTCAGGATGAGAAGTCTCAGTTAAAGAATAAGGATAAGGCCATGAAGGTTCTTCGTTCCCGTCTCTATGAGCTGGAGCAGGCTAAGGCACACGCAGCAGAAGCCGACCTTCGTAAGAGCCAGATCGGTACCGGTGACCGTGCCGAGAAGATCCGTACCTATAACTTCCCACAGGGCCGTGTAACAGATCATCGTATCAAGCTGACCCTGCATCGTCTGGAGGCGATTCTTGGCGGAGACCTGGACGAAGTGATCGATAGTCTGGTTGCAGCAGATCAGGCAGTGAAATTATCCAAGCTGCAGGAAATGGAGGCCTGATCATGAGAGACTGGGAGAAGAATATCCGTCAGGTTGTACCCTATGTACCGGGAGAGCAGCCGAAGAAGGATAAGATGATAAAACTGAATACCAATGAGAATCCCTACCCGCCTTCTCCCAAGGTAATGGAGGCGATGAAGGATCCTCTTATGTTTGAGAAACTGAGACTTTACCCGGATCCGACGGCATCCATGCTGGTGGAGGCCATCGCAGACTATAAAGGATTATCGAAAGAGCAGGTCTTTGTCGGAGTGGGATCTGATGATGTACTGGCTATGGCTTTTCTTACTTATTTCAATAGTGAGCTGCCGATTTTCTTCCCGGACATCACTTATTCTTTCTATGATGTATGGGCAGATCTCTTCCGTATCCCTTATAAGACCATGCCACTGGATGAAGACTTTCACATCCGTAAGGAAGATTACTATGAGGCCAATGGCGGTGTGATCTTCCCTAATCCCAATGCGCCGACCGGTGTCCTGATGCCACTTGCCGATATCGAGGATATCCTGCAGCATAATCAGGATGTCATCGTGATCGTCGATGAGGCCTATATTGATTTCGGAGGGATTTCCGCTCAGGAGCTGCTGAGTCACTATGAGAATCTGCTGGTTGTTCAGACATTTTCCAAGTCCAGATCCATGGCCGGTATCCGTATCGGTTATGCCATGGGCTCTGCCGAGCTGATCAAGGCTTTAAATGATGTGAAGTATTCCTTTAATTCCTATACCATGAATCAGCCATCCATCCTCTGGGGTAAGGCATCCATCGAGGACGATGCTTATTTCAGGGAGACCGTGGAGAAGATTATCGAGACCAGAGAGTGGTTCAAGGGTGAGATGAAGAGACTGGGCTTCTCTTTCCAGGATTCCATGTCCAACTTCTTATTTGCGACCCACGAGACTATTCCGGCCAGAGACATCTTTGCTGCTGCCAGGGAGCAGGATATCTATGTTCGTTATTTTGATAAGCCACGTATCGATAATTACCTGAGGATCACCATCGGTACCAGAGAAGAGATGGAGACATTTATTGCATTTTTGGACAAGCTTTGTGCATCATATCGCTAGAGAGAATCGGGCAATATTCTTGCTTATGATGCATGACACGATAAGAGAAAACTGATATTTGCAGGACATCTTGCTCTTCGATAGACGGAGCAGGGATGTCAGCTGTACTGTTACAGATCAGGAGGGGTTACGATGAAGAAGATATTATTTGCTGCTTCCGAGTGTGTTCCGTTCATCAAGACAGGGGGTCTTGCGGATGTTGTGGGAGCATTACCCAAGGAGTTTGATCCGAAAGAGTGGGATGTACGTGTTGTTCTGCCGAATTATAAGGCCATTCCGGATAAGTTCCGTAATGAATTTGAATATGTGACGCATTTTTATATGGGTACCGGTCCGCTGGTACCAAGTGCCCACGTGGGCATCATGAAGTATGTCTACCAGGGGATTACCTATTATTTTATCGATAATCTGGATTATTTCGGAGGAAATAAGCCTTACTCGGATACCCGCACCGATATCGAGAAGTTCGTCTTCTTCAGCAAGGCCGTACTGGCCATCCTTCCGGTCGTTGACTTCCGGCCGGATCTGATCCATTGCCATGACTGGCAGACCGGTCTGATCCCGGTTTATCTGAAGAATGAATTCGCGGCGAATCCGTTTTTCTGGGGCATCCGAACCATGATGACCATTCATAATCTTCGTTTCCAGGGCATCTGGGATATCGATACCATGATGGGTCTGTCCGGACTGCCGGGGGATCTCTTCACACCGGATAAGCTGGAGTACAAGGGGGATGCCAACATGCTTAAGGGTGGTATCGTCTATGCGGATTATGTGACAACCGTAAGTAATACCTATGCGGAAGAGATACAGACAGAGTATTACGGCGAGGGACTGGATGGTCTCATGCGGGCCCGCAGCCAGAGTCTCTTCGGCATCGTAAATGGTATTGATTACAGCCTCTATGATCCGGCGACGGACCCGGGGATCTATGAGAATTACAGCATCGAGGATTGCGCTGAGGGTAAGGCGGCCAATAAGGCTGCTCTGCAGAAGGAGTTAGGCCTGGCCCAGGATCCGGATGCCTATATGATCGGTCTGATCTCCAGACTGACAGACCAGAAGGGTCTCGATCTGGTGAAATATGCCATGGATCGTGAGATTATCGATCCGCATACTCAGCTGGTGGTCATCGGTACCGGTGAGGCCAGATATGAGGACATGTTCCGCCATTATGCCAGCCAGTATCCTGACCGGATCTCGGCCAATATCTTATATTCGGATGCATTGGCTCATAAATTATATGCTGCAGCAGATGCCTTCCTGGTACCGTCTCTCTTCGAACCATGTGGTCTGACCCAGATCATCTCCTTCCACTACGGTACTGTGCCGATCGTTCGTGAGACCGGCGGATTAAATGATACGGTCATTCCAATCAATGAATTCGATAATACAGGGGATGGCTTTACCTTTACCAATTATGTGGGCGAGGAGCTGATCAGCGCCATTCAGTACAGTAAATATATCTATTTCAAGCATCCGGAGCTCTGGAAGGATATGCTTGTGCGTGGCATGAAGAAGGATCTGTCCTGGAGTGTATCCAAGAAGAGATATGAAGAATTATATAACGCTCTGATCGAGAGATGATGGAATTCTGATACAGGATTCCTGCGAGAGAATCCGGAGTGAATCTTGAATATAGGAGGCTTAGGGCTAAGTTGGATAAGATACGTAAGAAGATGTATGCCTGCTGTGCCATCGCCATTCTGCTTCTTGTGGCAGCTTGTCTTCTGCCCGGTATGGCCAGAAATGTGTGTACAGCGGCAGGGATTGTAGTACTGCTGTATTTTGCCTATATCTGGAAGACCAGATGGGTCTGCCCGCATTGCGGTCAGCATCTGGGCAGAGACGTGGTCAATACCAGATATTGCAAAAAGTGCAAGAGACCACTGGATTAAAGGAGGCAGCTTACATGAAGAAGAAGGTTCCGGTTCTTAATTCCATGGAGAAGACGAGAGACAGTCATTTCCTCAAGAATTATACCCTGAACTATACCAATACGGCAGGTAATGAGAAGATCTATGAGATGGTCAGCTATTTTGATCATGAATCGGCGGATCAGATTGGCAGCAGGGCGACGGGAGTCGTGATCGTTGGCTACCATGAGGATAAGATGCTCTTGTGTAAAGAGTTTCGTATGGGAGTGAATGCATTTATTTATAATCTGCCGGCCGGTCATATTGATGAGGGAGAGACCGTCCTGGAATGTGCCAGAAGAGAGCTCTATGAAGAGACAGGTCTCACCATCGTGGAATTTATCGATATTCTGCCACCATCCTTCGCCTCGCCGGATATGTCCGATTCCTCAGCCTGGCTGGTCATGGCCAGGGTCGAGGGAGAGTTGGGAGACTATTCCGAGGAGAATGAATGGATTCAGCCCGCCTTCTACAGCAGAGAGCAGGTGGCACAGATGTTAAAGGAAGAGACATTTTCCGGCAGATCTCAGGTGGCAGCCTGGTTTTTTGCTCATGGCAGATAAATCTGCACAGATCAGTGATCGTATTTGATGGATAATAAAAGCGATACAGAATCATTTCAGGAAATGAGTCTGCATCGCTTTTTGTCATATATGCATTTATGTATTATCTTATCTATTATCTCTTTGCCAGAACATATTCTCTGAATCTTGGTAAAGTGAACTCCACATAGCCATAATCGCTGGTCTGTATGAGCTCTTTGTCTATCAGACGACTGCGATATTTATTGTATTGGTTGGAAGTCTGTCCGGATTGTTGCCGGATGTGGCTTGCTTTACCATCCGGTGACTGGCAGATTGCCAGAATGGTTTTTCTGTCAGTTGGGGTGAGCTCACTCCATATCTTATCGTATACATATTCGCTCATGTATAGATCGAATTCATCGATCATCTCAGTATATTTCCGGCCGGATCTGGCACACACATATCCCAGAAGCTGAAATGCATAGGGATAGCCCTTCGTCAACTTGGCCATCTCGTAAGCTTCTTCTTCACTGATTCCAAAGACCTTCTGATAGTTCATAGAAATTCTGCGAAGATTCAGAGGTTTCATCTTTATCTTAGGAGCACGATAGAGAAAGGTCAGTGTTTTTTCATTCTGCAGGTTATAGATATTTTCATACAGACCGGTCATGATCATAAAAACCGGATAATTCTTCCGTAAGAAAATCTGAAACTGACTGGAAAATACCCTCACATTTTTATTATTGGTCACCTCGTCTATGGTGATCAGGATGCGTTTCCCCTGTTTCGAAATGCGTTCCAGAATCTGATCGAGAGCGGCAGAGATGCTTGTTACAGGTGGAATTCCATCAATCTCGATTCCTAATCCCAGGAGAGATAAATTAATCTTTGCATCCTTCAATAGCTGTACGGTAGATGGATGATTACTTAATTCTGCTGTCAGGGATTCCAGGAGATCAAGCTCCGGATTTAAGTCAATCACGATCCAGTTTTTATCCTTTTTGAAATAATTCTCGATCTCTGTCATAGTCACGGTTTTGCCGGAACCACGGATTCCACTGATCATATATAGCTTACATCCCGGATCATCTGCAGAAAAATTCTCAATCACTTCCTCGGTATCCAGGGTTCGTTCGATGAGATTTCTCGGCAACATGCCGAAATTAATAGAATATGGGTTTTTCATAAATACCTCCATACTGATATATAAGTACAAATTTTGAAATATGGTATATCTTTTGAAAATAGTATAACTTTCAAATCATTGTATAACTCGGTATAACTTTCGAATCATTGTATAACTCGGTATAACTTTTAAAATATTGTATAACTCGGTATAACTTTTTTCAAGCCTTTTCGTATTATTTGTATATTAATTAACGATATCGTCAGGCAAAATTCAGTATATATTCACATTGCGAACTCATATAAACTTAAAGTATAATTTTAAATAATAAAAAAACCTTAGTACCATAGATAATATTTATAGAAATGGTTATTAATTTAACTTATGTATCTTGTAAGTATTTATTGTAATAAAAACACGCTCCGATGACGAAGCGTAAGACAGTAGAGGTTATATTATGAGTTATGCACAGGCAATCCCAGTATTAAATTCGATGAAGAAGACCAGAGAGACACCTTATCTTAAGAATTATACACTGTATTATACGGATCAGAGCGGAAGACAGATGACCTACGAGATCGTCAGTAATTTTGATCATAAGAATGCCGGTGAGATTGGCAGAAAGTCTGCCGGTGTCGCTGTGATCGGATACAAAGGAGATAAGATCCTCTTATGTAAAGAATTCCGCATGGGTGTGAATCATTTTATCTATAATCTTCCGGCGGGACATATGGAAGAGGGAGAGACAGTGGAAGAGTGTGCCAGAAGAGAGCTCTATGAGGAGACCGGACTGGAAATCACGGAATTTCTGGATATCCTGCCTCCGGCCTATGCTTCTCCGGACGTGTCTGATTCCGCTACCTGGGTTGCCATGGTTAAGGTGGATGGCGAATTCTCGGATCACACAGAGGATAATGAGTGGATTCAACCGGGACTCTACGGCAGGGAAGAGGTGCTTGGGATGCTGATGGCAGAGAGCTTCTCCGGCAGGGCCCAGATTGCAGCCAGATTCTTTGCCAAAGGAATCGCCTGATGGGAAATGTACTTTCGGATTGACTTTCCTTTGTTTTGTGCTATAATCTTGTCAGATATGAACATTTTTATAGGGCAAACTTGTTGAAGAGGACAGTATCTAAGAGGATTCCTTCCCAGAGAGAGATGTCATGGCTGGAAGCATCTTGAAGCACTTTTAGAGAAGACCACCTCGGAGAGACTCTTAATCGAGTCCGGCCGACACCGTTATCGTCAGAATGAAGTTGATTCACGAAGAAGTTTTTTGTGAATAAGCAGGGTGGAACCGCGATATATGATTGAATATACGTCCCTGCTCCGTATTGATGTACGGAGCAGGGATTATTTTTTTATGATACGCGAGAGTCCATGGTCTGAAAAAGGACGCAGGAAGCCCGTAAGGGCTTACATGCGAACATTTTCAAGACTATGGCGAACCAACAAAAACTGAGGATTGCACATCAAGCGGAGCGCAGATGTGTGAGAAATCCGAAGTTTTTCGTTGGAGGAATTGCGAGAACAGCTTTAGCTGTGAAGCAATTCCGAAACGCGTATCATACCTTGGGTGCGACGAAAGTCGCATGGTTTTTATGATACGCGAGAGTCCATGGTCTGAAAAAGGACGCAGGAAGCCCGTCACGCATATCATACCCTGTGGAGCGACAAAGGCGTCGCATGGAGGATTTATGTCTGATAAGAAGTTAAGATCAGAAGAGGAACAGACTTCGGAGAAGGAATCCGGATCAAAGAATCGCAAAAAGAAGCAAAAGAAGAGATTCAGTCTGGGAATCCATGATTTCTGGAAGAGTAAGGCAGGAAGAAACTTCCTCCTGGTGATGGAAGCTTTCCTGGCAGCGGCTTTTTTCGCACAGCCGCATCTTTATTATAATGGCAATATATCGAACTTTATGCAGCGATTTTACGCAGACTCTCTCAGTATCTGCGGAGGATTATTTGCCATTCTGGTCTTTTTGACCATCAAGCGTGTACATTTTACCGATCGGGTGAATCGTATCCTGACGATCATCCTGGGGATAGGGACACCATTCTTCGCATTCCTCTGGCTGGAGCTGTATAATAATGAACAGTTCTGGGTACCGCTTCTACAGATACCGATACAGTATCTGCTCCTGGATCTGCTGCTCTATTATGCCATCTACCTGATTTTATTATTTGTTTTTAATAATGTGAGAAATGCCTCGATCGTGATGACGATCATCACGGCGGTATTTGGTTTCCTGAATTATGAATTAACCGTATGGAGGAGCATGTCCTTCATCGCATCGGATATCTACTCGGTTCTTACGGCCGTGTCGGTGGCCAATACCTATCAGGTGCAGATTGATGTGGACTCGGCAGAGTTTATCATGCTGGCCATCGTCATGGTGGCAGCCATGCTCAAGCTTCGCAAGATACCGATCTTCAGGAAGCATCGCTATCGACTGCTTTATCTGGCCGGTGTGGCAGCAGTGTGGGCAGTGATCATACAGGTTTATGTCTTCAGTACATTTCTGGGTGATATCGGTGTGGATTTCCGTGTCTACCGCCCACAGTATAAATATCGTTATTACGGCACCTTACTTACGACGGCCAGAACCTTTGGTTATCTGCACATGACGGAGCCGGAGGGCTATTCCCTGGAGAAGGTGGAGGATATCATCTCGGATTTTGAGAAGGAGCAGTCGCAGAAGACGACAGAGGAGCCGGTGATCTCTGACGATACCCAGAAGACCTTTGATCTGCCGGAAGAATCTCCGAATATCATCTGTATCATGAATGAGTCCTTCGCGGATCTTCAGGTGCTGGGTGATCTGGAGGTGACCGAGGATTATATGCCGTATTTCCGCAGTCTGACCAACACGATCAAGGGCTATACCTATTCCTCTGTCTTCGGAGGCAATACGGCGAATTCGGAATTTGAATTCCTGACGGGTAATTCTCTGGCCTTCCTGCCGGATAATTCCGTACCTTACCAGTTGTTTTTAAGAAGTAAAACAGCGGGCCTGACCTACACGCTCAAGGATCAGGACTACAGTCCCTGCTATGCCCTGCATCCTTATTATAATACCGGCTACAGCCGATATAAGATCTATCCTCTGATGGGCTTCGATCATTTCTATTGCTCGGATGATTTCTCTGTATTTACTAATACAGTAAATTATCATATCACCGATCAGGAGGATTACCAGAAGATTACTCAGCTCTATGAACAGAATAAGAAGAGTGGACAGCCATTCTACATGTTCAATGTTACCATGCAGAATCATGGCAGCTATGACGGCAGTCTCTACGAGACCGGAGATGATGTCCGCATCCTGGGCAGTCTGGGGCTCTATAGCAGAGTGGAGCAGTATCTGAACATGATCAAGATGTCCGATGATGCACTCAAGTATCTGGTGGATTATTTTGATAAGGTGGAGGAACCGACAGTGATCATATTCTTCGGTGACCACCAACCGGATCTGGATGAGGAGTTCTATAATGCTCTGCTGGGAACCGATATCAGTAGCCTGGAGGGTGAGGATCTTGAGAAGCTTTACAAGGTTCCTTTCCTGATCTGGGCCAATTATGATATCGAGGACCAGTATGTGGAGAGAACCAGCAATAATTATCTGGCAACCTATCTGGCGCAGGTGACCGGTATAGAGACCACAGGTTATCTGGATTATCTGACAGAGCTGCGTGAGCAGGTTCCATGCATCAATGCCCTGGGTTATTGGGGCGAGGATGGTAAGTATTATGACTTAAATGACAGCTCCTCCCCTTATTATGATATATTGCAGGATTATCGATATCTGGAGTATAATAATCTCTTTGGCAAGAAGGAACAGGTCAGTGATTTCTTCTATATTAAGGAGTAGACAGAGAGTGAGGACCGGACAGGAATGAAAGACCGACGGTAACGAAGGGCCGGACAGGAATGAAAGAATAGACAGCAGTTAAAAAACGATAGAAATATCACTATTTAAGATAAAGGAGAGGAATTATGATTATCAGTTTGAAAGACGGATCAAAAAAAGAGTATGCACAGGCTATGTCCGTGCTGGATATCGCAAAGGATATCAGTGAAGGACTCGCGAGAGCTGCATGTGCCGGTCAGGTAGATGGTAAGGTTGTGGACCTTCGTACGGTGATCGATACAGATTGCGAGTTAAGCATTCTTACATTTGATGATGAGAAAGGTAAGCTGGCTTTCCGCCATACCGCTTCCCATGTGCTGGCACAGGCAGTAAAACGTCTCTATCCGGATGCAAAATGTGCTATCGGCCCAGCCATCGAAGAAGGCTTCTACTATGACTTTGATATGCCATCTCTGACCAGAGAGGATCTGGATAAGATCGAGAAGGAGATGAAGAAGATCATCAAAGAGAACCCGGCCATCCGCAGATTTGAGCTTCCGAGAGCAGAAGCCATTCAGTTTATGAAAGAGAAGGAAGAGCCTTATAAGGTAGAACTGATCGAGGATCTTCCGGAAGATGCTGTCATCAGCTTCTATGAGCAGGGAGACTTCACAGATCTCTGTGCAGGACCGCATCTGATGAATGTCAAGGTGATCAAAGCCTTTAAATTAACTTCTTCCTCAGGCGCATACTGGAGAGGAAGCGAGAAGAATAAGATGTTAACACGTATCTACGGTACTGCTTATACCAAGAAAGCTGACCTGGAAGAGCGTCTGGCATATCTGGAGAATATCAAGCTTCGCGATCATAACCGTCTGGGACGTGAGATGGAACTCTTTACTACAGTAGATGTCATCGGTCAGGGCCTGCCTTTACTGCTTCCGAAGGGTGCGAAGATGATCCAGACCATGCAGAGATGGATCGAGGACCTGGAAGATAATGAGTGGGGCTATGTCAGAACCAAGACACCACTCATGGCCAAGTCTGACCTCTATAAGATTTCCGGACACTGGGATCATTACAAAGAGGGTATGTTCGTCATGGGAGATGAGGAAGCCGGAGATAAAGAAGTGATGGCGCTTCGTCCGATGACCTGTCCTTTCCAGTATTACTGCTATAAGAACTCACAGCACTCCTACCGTGATCTCCCAATCCGTATGGGCGAGACATCGACTTTATTCCGTAATGAGGACTCCGGTGAGATGCACGGTCTGACTCGTGTCCGTCAGTTTACCATCTCCGAGGGTCATCTGATCGTACGTCCGGACCAGATGGTAGAAGAGTTCAAGAGCTGTCTGGCTCTTGCAAAGCATTGCTTACAGGTTCTTGGTGTGGAAGAGGATGTAACCTATCATCTGTCCAAATGGGATCCGGACAACAGAGAGAAATATATCGGTGAGCCGGAAGTATGGGATCAGACCGAAGCATCCATCCGTCAGGTACTGACCGAGCTGGATATCCAGTTCACAGAGGATGTCGGTGAGGCTGCCTTCTATGGACCGAAGGTAGATATCAATGCCAAGAATGTATACGGTAAAGAGGATACCATGATCACAGTGCAGTGGGATGCCCTGCTGGCAGAGCAGTTTGATATGTACTATATCGACCAGAATGGTGATAAGGTTCGTCCTTATATCATCCACAGAACATCCATGGGATGCTATGAACGTACCCTGGCATGGCTGATCGAGAAATACGAAGGTAAATTCCCTACATGGTTATGTCCGGAGCAGGTTCGTGTTCTTCCTATCTCTGAAAAATATGCAGACTATGCGCAGCAGGTTGCAAAGGATCTGAAGAAGAACGGAGTTCTTGTTACGGTGGATAATCGTTCAGAGAAGATCGGCTATAAGATCCGTGAGGCCAGAAAGGATCGTCTCCCTTATATGCTTGTTGTCGGAGCTAAGGAGCAGGAAGAAGGCTTGGTTTCTGTCAGAAGCCGTTTTGCAGGGGATGAAGGTCAGCAGACACTGGCAGATTTCACAGATATGATCTGTAAAGAGATCCGTACCAAAGAGATCCGCAAGGAGATTCCACAGGCATAGAGCTTGTTAAGACAGATATTTATTCTCAACAAAAATCTATAAGTTCATTCTTTACAGAGGGGCGCCCTGTTTGTCCAATTTTTACAAAAAGAGGACAAATGGGATGCCCCTTTGTCCGCAAATAGACCAATGATTACCATGTAAAGTCTAATTTTTTCATATTCTAAGATAAAAGATTGTGCTATAATCAGGGTAATAATTATGGAGAGCTACGCCATAATCTCTGATCTTCTTGCAGAAGCTGAGGAGGAGATTCTGTATACAGAAGATGAGAGCAGGATATGTGATGATTGGATGAGCTTAGGAATCATAAGAAAGGGAGCATTGATATGGATATTAGAGAATTATTACCGAAGGATACAGAAGGAAGATTACGTATTATTCAGGAGACAGTACCTGGAAGACAGATCACTCTTGCACATGTTATCACAAGCCCCAAGCCGATCGTATATCGTAAGCTTGGTCTGAACCCTGATATTGATTTCGAGCGTTCTGCCATCGGTATCGTTACCGTTACACCAAGTGAGTCTGCTGTTATCGGCGCAGATATCGCAATCAAGAGTGGTGATGTATATCTGGGATTCGTAGACCGTTTCAGTGGTACCCTGATTCTGACAGGACGTATCTCTGCAGTAGAATCCGCTGTGAAGGCAGTGATTCATTACTTCCAGACAGATCTGGGCTATGCTACCTGTCCTGTTACAAAGAAATAATTACCATTACTTATAGGAATTATTCACAGCTTTGTTATCAGGGGAATCGGGTGATTTTATGCGTACGATTATGTTTGTAGGTCGTAGTGAAGCAGGTAAGACGACGATTATGCAGGCGATGAGAGGAGAGAAGATCTCCTATCATAAAACTCAATATATCAGCCACGAGGATGTCGTTATCGATACACCGGGTGAGTATGCTGAGACCAAGGAGTTATCCAGAGCTCTGGCTATCCATGGTGCGGAAGCAGATGTGATTGGTATGCTCTGCAGTGCCACAGAACCATTTTCCTTATATCCGCCCCATCTGGTTCCTACCAGCAATCGTGATATCATCGGTATTGTTACCAAGATTGATCACTGGGCTGCAGAACCGGAGCTGGCCGCTCACTGGCTGAGACTGGCCGGATGTAAGAAGATCTTCTATACCAGTTCCTATACCGGTGAGGGGATTCAGGATATCCTGGATTATCTTAATACCCCGGTGGAGAAGATGACCTGGGAGGAAGCAAAAGCAGTTTATGATGAGATGGGCTATGGTCCTGGTGAGAGCGAGAAGAAGCTTCCACGTGTATGATCTGTGACAGAGAAGAAACGCTTTGCCGGAGATTGAAACTTATGTAAGACAGCAAAAGGACTGTTATAGCATATGGCTATAGCAGTCTTTCTTATTTTAAAGGGAGACAGATTATGGCAGCAATCAGTAATGACTGGGCGGTGGCTTTAAAGGATGAATATGCCAAGCCCTATTATCGTAGCTTATATCAGACCATCTGCAGAGAGTACCAGGAGAGAGAAATCTTTCCGCCGGCAGAGGATATCTTTAATGCCTTTCACCTTACTCCACTGGAGCAGGTCAAGGTGGTGATCCTGGGGCAGGATCCTTACCATAATACGGGACAGGCCCATGGATTATGCTTCTCTGTAAAGCCGGACGTGGATATCCCCCCTTCCCTGGTAAATATCTACAAAGAGCTCCACGATGATCTGGGCTGCCGGATACCTAACCATGGTTATCTGGAGAAGTGGGCCAGACAGGGAGTGCTCATGCTGAATACGGTATTAACGGTTCGCGCCCACGAAGCCAATTCTCACAAAGGGATCGGCTGGGAGGAGTTCACCGATGCAGCCATTCGTGTCCTGAATGCACAGGACCGACCGATTGTATTTATGCTGTGGGGCAGACCGGCCCAGAGTAAGAAGTCCATGCTGAATAATCCCAGACACCTGATCCTGGAGGCACCTCATCCCAGTCCCCTCTCTGCTTATCGAGGTTTCTTCGGCTGCCGGCATTTCAGTCAGGCCAATGAATTTCTGGACTTTCATCAGCTGACGCCGATTGACTGGCAGATCGAGGATATCTGAAGACAGATACCGGGGAAGAAAGGTGAGAGTTTTTAAAGATGAAACATTCATGCGAATTTTGTCGCACTACGAGAGATGATAGATAAATATATAAGATAAGAAAAGAAAGCAGGTTCCACCTTGTCGGGAGCCTGCTTTCTTTCAGGAGCGCCGCGATGCGGCGAATGGTTCTTATTATCGATAGATATGCTGTAGATGTGAGACCGTCGTGAGCGGAAAGACTTACTCAGCGATGCAGATATCAATATTGTGCTTACGAAGAATATCCAATACCTCTTCCGGAGTAGAGGAATCGGTACATACGGTATGAATCTCATCAAAGGTGGACTGGATGACAACACCCTTCTGGTTGAATTTACTGGAGTCAGCCAGGATGATCATGCGATTGGCAGAATCAGCCATATAACGCATGGTCTCCACACGCATGAGATCGTCACAGGTGAAACCGACATCAGGTATGAAACCATCGGTGCCTACAAAGAACTTATCTACATAGAACTCCTTGGCACATTTTCTTACCAGTGGTCCGACCATACCCTGGTACTCCTTCTGATAGTCTCCACCTAAGAGGATAACTTTACGAATCGGAAGGTCCTTGATACGGATCGCGATATAGGCAGAATTCGTAATGATGGTGACATCCTTCTTTAACTTAGCCAGCTGCTCTGCCAGAAGAGAGCAGGTGGAACCGGACTCCAGCATGACGGTCTCTCCATTCTGTACCATCTCTGCAGCCTTGGTGGCGATGTTAAGCTTGATATCATAATTCACAGTTAATCGGGTATTAATGTCATTGGCATTCTTAATGAGAGCATATCCATGTTCTCTGGCGAGCAGACCCTCCTCCTCGAGGAAGTCCAGATCCTTACGGATCGTAACCTGGGATACACCCAGTAGTTCAGAAAGTTTACTGACTTCAATCTTCTGGTGCTGATTTACGATTTTTACTAATTTTGACTGTCGGTCTGTCATTTGAAACACCTCTTTCTTTCTAACATAAAATATATCATAGATGCTGAAGAAAAGTAAACCCTTTAATTCGTAATATAAGGTAAAAAATATTTTCAACCTATTGCGATACAGAGAAAAATAAGTTATAATACCATCAAATAGGCTTTTATCAGATATACCTTCTTATCATGATAGAAGCTTCCCTATTTTAAAGATGATTTTGATGCTGCGAGCATATCGGATGTCAGATGATTTGTATGTTGCGAGCATATCGGATATCAGATAATTTTAATGCCGTGGGCATCCCAGATTTTATAGAAAGCAGGATATAGATATGAGTCAGGAGAAAGTGAACGCCAGAAAAGAATACAAGAAGAATCGTAAGGAGATTCTTGCCAAGGAGAAGAGACAGAAGACATTGAGCAGACTGCTGGCCTATGTATGTGCCATCGCCATCATCGCAGGTGTCGGTTTTTCTGTATATAAGAAGGTAACACCGGAGAAGGAAGTCGACAGCAGCGCATTTTACAGTCTGATTCAGACAGACGAATATGGCATATTGGATCCGCAGTTAGAAGATTAATTCAAAGCATTAATTCAGAAGGTTAATTCAGAGGATTAATTCAGAAGATTCATGATAAAGCAGAGTATTGCAGAGTCATGAGTGAAGGCTTCCGGCGTGATTGATTTTACAGATGACCCGCATCGTATACCGGTGCGGGTTTCTTTCATCTCATAGTAGGGATTCTTAGAGGGAGGATGCTATGGCTTTTACACATTTGCATGTACATACAGAATACAGTCTCTTGGATGGCTCCAGTAAGATCAAGGAGCTGCTGCCACGTGCCAAAGAGTTGGGCATGGATAGTCTTGCCATAACAGATCATGGTGTGATGTACGGCGTGATCGATTTCTATAAGAAGGCCAGAGAAGTGGGCATCAAGCCCATCCTGGGCTGTGAGATCTATGTGGCTCCGGGCTCCCGCTTTGATCGCGAATTCAGTAAGGGAGAGGACAGATATTACCATCTGGTCCTTCTGGCGGAGAATAACCAGGGCTACAGTAACCTTATGAAGATCGTAACCCGAGGCTTTACCGAAGGCTATTATTATAAGCCGAGGGTAGATTATGAGATACTCGAACAGTATCATGAAGGAATCATTGCCCTGTCTGCCTGTCTGGCAGGGGAAATCCCCAATAAGATCCTCAAGGATGATTATGAGGGCGCGAAGAAGTCAGCGCTTCATCTGCAGTCTGTCTTTGGTAAGGGGAACTTCTTCCTGGAATTGCAGGATCATGGTATCCGGGAGCAGACCCAGGTCAATACCAGTATCATTCGTATGTCCAGAGAGCTGGATATCCCTCTGGTGGTCACCAATGATATTCATTATATCCGGGAGGAGGATGCGGTACCTCATGACCTTCTTTTGTGTATACAGACCGGCAAGCTGGTGACAGACCAGGATCGTATGCGCTATGAAGGAGGACAGTATTATCTCAAGTCCGAGGAGGAGATGCGCAAGCTCTTCCCTTATGCCCAGGAGGCGATAGATAATACCCATAAGATCGCAGAGCGTTGTAATGTGGAGATCGTATTTGGTGAGCAGAAGGTACCGAAATATGATGTCCCTCAGGGCTATGATTCGGAGTCTTATCTGAGAGAACTGTGCGAGAAGGGGCTTGTGAAGCGATATGGACAGCACCCGTCACAGGAGCTTCTGGATCGTATGCATTATGAGCTGGATACCATACGAAATATGGGATATGTGGATTATTTTCTGATCGTCTGGGATTTTATCAATTATGCCAAGAGAAATGGTATCGCTGTCGGTCCGGGGCGTGGCTCTGCTGCAGGCAGTATCGTGGCTTATTGTCTGGAGATCACGGATATCGACCCCATCCGCTATCAGCTGATCTTTGAACGTTTCCTCAATCCGGAGCGTGTCTCCATGCCGGATATCGACGTGGATTTCTGTTATGAACGTCGACAGGAGGTCATCGATTACGTCTATGACAAATATGGTAAGGACAAGGTGGTACAGATCGTTACCTTTGGTACCATGGCTGCCCGTATGGCGGTACGTGATGTGGGACGTGTATTGAATATCCCTTACAATCAGGTGGACCGGGTGGCCAAGATGATTCCCATGGAGCTGGGGATCACCATAGAGAAGGCACTCTCATCTAATCCGGATCTCCGCAAGGCCTGTGAGGAAGATCAGACCGTCAAGTATCTGGTTGATATGTCCATGAGGCTGGAGGGTCTGCCCAGACATACCTCCATTCATGCGGCGGGCGTGGTAATCGGTTCCAGAGCCCTGGATGAATTTGTCCCGCTTTCGAGAGGAGCAGATAATGTGATCACGACTCAGTTTACCATGACCACCATCGAGGAGCTGGGTCTTCTGAAGATGGATTTTCTGGGATTGCGTACTCTGACTGTGATCCAGGATGCTGTCCGAATGATCCGCAGGAAGATCGGAGAAGATTTTGATATCAATCAGATTGACTATGAGGATGCCAGAGTCTATGAGATGATCAGTCAGGGGAAGACAGAGGGTGTCTTCCAGCTGGAGAGTGCCGGTATGAAGTCCTTCATGAAGGAGCTGAAGCCGGAGAATATCGAGGATGTCATCGCCGGAATCTCCTTATACAGACCGGGTCCGATGGATTTCATCCCGAAATATGTCAAGGGCAAGCAGAATAAAGATTCCATCACCTACTCCTGTCCGGAACTGGAGGAGATTCTGGCCCCGACCTATGGCTGTATCGTCTACCAGGAGCAGGTTATGCAGATTGTTATGAAGCTGGCAGGCTATACACTGGGCCGCAGCGATCTGGTTCGACGAGCCATGTCCAAGAAGAAGGGCGATGTCATGCAAAGAGAGCGCGCCAACTTCGTCTACGGTAATCCGGAAGAAGGCGTGGAGGGCTGTATCGCGCGGGGCATCCCGGAGGCTGTGGCCAATCAGGTATTTGACGAGATGATCGACTTTGCCAAATATGCATTTAATAAATCCCACGCAGCAGCTTATGCTGTGGTATCCTATCAGACGGCCTGGTTACGCTGTTACTATCCGGTAGAATTTATGGCTGCCCTGCTCACCTCTGTGATCATCAATACCAGAAAGATCACAGAATATATCAATACCTGTCGTGCCATGGGTATCCGTATTCTTCCGCCGGATATCAATGAGGGGGAGGCAGGCTTCTCCGTGTCAGGGGACAGTATCCGCTATGGTCTGGCAGCCATCCGCAGTCTGGGCAAGGGCGTCATTCAGAATATGGTGGAGGAGAGAGAAGCTCATGGACCTTATAAGAACCTGAAGGACTTTATGTCACGCCTGACTTCGAAGGAGGTCAATAAACGTACCATAGAGAATCTGATCAAGGCCGGGGCACTGGATAGTCTGGGCGCGACCAGAAAGCAGCTTATGTCTGTCTATGCCATCGTGATGGATGACGTCAACCGGGAGAAGAAGGAGAGCATCACCGGTCAGATGAGCCTCTTTGATTTCTTCACGGAGGAGGAGAAGAAGGAGTATGAGATGCAGTTACCGGATATCGGTGAGTATGAGGAATCACAGAAGCTGGCCTTCGAGAAGGAGGTTCTGGGTATCTATGTCAGTGGTCATCCCCTGGAGCGTTACATGACCTCCATCTCCCAGCAGACGACTGCCAGATCCACGGACTTTGAAGCGGACGAGGAGACCGGTCATGCCGGCGTGGAGGACGGCAGAGATTATGTGATCGGTGGCCTGATCACGGACATTACCGTGAAGCTGACCAAGAATAATCAGAATATGGCCTTTGTGACCCTGGAGGACCTCTATGGCAGCGTAGAGATTCTGGTATTTCCGAGGGATTATCAGATCTACAGGGAGAAGCTGATCCTGGATCATGCAGTCTATATCAAGGGCCGTGCGACGGTCTCCGAGGAGAGTGGTAAGCTGATCTTAAGTAAGCTGATCGCCATGGATGAGACCCTGAAGGAGGTCTGGATCCGTACCGAGGATATCGAGGAATATAAGACCAGACAGCCACAGCTCTTTGATGTGATCCGCAATCACTCCGGAGCCGATGAGATCGTCATCTATTCTAAGAAAGAGAAGGCAGTGAAGCATCTGCCGGCCTACCAGAATATCTCCGGCCAGGAAGAGACCCTTCGACTCCTGCGCGAGATCTTCGGCCCGCAGAATGTTGCCATGCGAGATAAAAAAATGAGATGGTAGAGGGCTGAAAACAGCCCTCCCCAAACGGCAGCCTTCCATGTCACATGGAATCCTTCTGTTGTTTTACGCAGGATCTCTTCGTCCTGCTTTTCCATTATGTTACGAGCCTTCCATGTATCCACGGAAGCTGCTGCCGTTTCCGCCACGCCCGGTGCCGAGGGCTGTTCTTCCGAAAGGCTGAG
>R05__coassemble_336_pt1 | contig 24107 bp, 19 predicted proteins | sample R05__metabat2_low_PE_006 | metagenome-assembled genome bin R05
TATTATTATAGATATATGGAAGGACCTACCGGGTAACTTTTCAAGGGTTTTTGAAGAGGAGGCGGTATGTATATGCGGAGTGATAAGATCAGAGTTAATGCATGGGGCATATTCTGAAAAAAATTTAGAAGATATATCACAAAAATTAAATTACCTTAACGAGATTAATATAGATGAGGATCAATGGGATGATTTTGGAAGATTCTTATATAAATTAAGAATCTCTGGACTAACACTCCCATATGCAGATGCATTAATTGCATATATTGCTCTCAGAAATAACTTGAAGATATTATCAAGGGATAAACATTTTAAGTTGATTCAAGTTGTTTTTCCGGAATTAAGATTGTATAAAAGTGGAAATGAATGAAATATATAAAATTAAGTACACTATCAATGAAAAGAGGACGTTCCTGTTTGAACGTCCTCTATTTTAATCGATATAACAGGAAGGAATTCAAGGCCTCAAGTCCCGAAGGGACATGATTTACATCTTCTGTAAGAGGATGGCATCACAGCCGTCTGTCTTCCAGATGATCTTTCCATCTTCGCAAGGAAAGATATGTCCCGTCCACAGATCCTTCCAGTTACTCTTATCCTCAGCTGCGATCGGAACCGTCTGCATACCATTCTTCCAGTTGAATACGGCCATATATTCGTTGCCCTCTATATTGGCAGTAAATATATGACAGGAGGAGGTCCCGTTACTGCAGATCGGACGGAAAGCAATCTCACTGGCAGCAATATGATTCACCTCAGGATTGCAAGCCAGGATTCTGCTGCGGCGAAGAGCCTCAGGATTTGCGTAATTATCACTCATCATCATGACAGTACCACCGATCACAGCAGTGGTATATCTGGCTCTGGCTTCTCCGAAAGAGCTTTCTCTGCTGTCAAAATATCCTTTCAGAAGACAGATATGATCCGGATCATTAAAATAGTATAATCTCTTGTTTTCCCACCAGCCCCATGTCTGCGCATTTAAAATATATTCTACGTCTTCATTTTTACCGAAGGAATCACAGGAGAATCTTCTCGCATGAGCCAGACCATTCGGGAAGAGTGGTGCGATGGAGATGGAGATAAAGAAAGGATGTTCCATCGCTTCCTCTGACATCAGCTCCTGCAGATAGAGATAACCTTCATAGAGAGCCTGACGACCTGTAATTACCTTAGGATCATAATGCTTACCTTCTGCTCCGCCGTGAGACATAAAATCAAGCTTAACATAATCAAAGCCCATCTCCTTATAATAAGCAACCTTGACAGCCTCCATTTCTTTCCATACCGGGTGGGTGATATCAAATGGGTAGGCACCATCAATCTTCTCTACCAGCCTGCCATCTTCATCACGAAGAAGAATCTCCCGATATTTATGTCCCGGAACCTCCCGGATCTCATTATCAATACTGCCGATATCATCGATGAAACAGGCAAAAGGAGCATCATATACGCCGGCATGCTGATTATTGTCATGAAGCTCCTGCACGATACTTTTCCGATCCTCCGGACTGATATTATTCAACCAACGTGCATCAAAGTTAATATACTGTTCTCCTTTATTATGGTAGCTGCCGGGACGCAGCTCTTCACGGAAGAATCGACCTGCCTGACGGAAATTCTCTGCATTCAGATTAAAGGCCAGACCCGCCCAGCTGTTAAAGCCAAAAGGTACTCCCCTCTTCCAGGAGATGATCGGATTCTTCTCCAGCAGATAATCGCCATAGGCTTCCAGCAGTTCCCGGTAATCAGAACCATAAGTGCAGATAAATGGCGCAGATTCGACAGAAGTTCCACTAATAGCCCCGTGGGGGATATTATCATGGGTTCCATCATCTGCCACGCCACTGACTGCCTTCAACTGTCGGGATTCGCGACTGGCACAGACGATGGCATTCTTCCAGAGGGTAAAATCTGTTGCACCGATAAGCAGAGCTTCTTTACTATCCTCGAAGAAGAGAAGAGAGAAATCATAGCTCTTTCTTCCGGCCCGAATCGGTACCGCTTCATAGCGAAGCCACATGGTGTTATCATAAGGAACCAGCAGCATCTTGCTGAATAAGCCATCAAAGAGAGGACCGGTCACACCACCGCCTCCATACATGCACAATGGAGCCAGAGACCGGGAAGAAATCACTTCTCCCCTGGAATCTGACAGAATACAGCTCGCCTGACCGACTTCTCCACCTTTTACCTTCTGGGTCAGAATCAGACCATCATCGGATTGGTAGCTGGCAGTATCCTCTGTCATAGCGATTAATTTTGCTTCACGGGTATCGATACGTCTGCCGTCCGTCGCCTCTGCGGAAGAAAAAGCTTCGAAAATCTTAATCTCATCTTTCAGAAGTGACACTTTTCCGTCTTTTGAAAAATTCCAGCTGTAATAGCTCATAATCCATCCTCCTTCACTATCAGAACTATACTTCAGTTATAGCATGACAGATCTGACAGACAATTGAATATTGTTAGATATCATAGTCTTCACGTCTGAAAATTATTTATCAGGCACATTGTATATATAGAGATACAATATTTTTGTGCATCATGACAAAAACATACGGAAATAAATTGATAAGATTATTAATTATTATAAAAAATTGATTAAAATGTTAAGCCACTGTGGACGAATATCTGAAAATATATTAAACTATAATCATAAAAATACATTTTTTATTGTACAAATTGTTCAAAAATCCATACAATTTACTAATCCTATTGTAAACCGGTAAGAGGTATGGAAGGGAGAGAAAGACAGGGGGAGAGGATGTATCTATTATATTTTTTGCTGTGGGTCATATTTAATGGAAGGATTACTCTGGAGATATGTCTCTTTGGTATCGTGATTGCAGCAGTTATCTTTGCATTTACCTGTAAGTTTATGGATTACAGTGTGGAGAAGGAGAAGAAAAATCTGGGCAGGATATTTGGCGTGATTCGCTATATTGCTGTTTTGATCCTGGAGATCATCAAGGCCAATCTGACAGTGACGCATATGATCCTGAATGAAAAGGAAGAGATCGAGCCGACCCTGATCACATTTGAGACGGATCTGAAGACACCGGCAGGCCGTGCCTTTCTGGCGAATGCGATCACACTGACACCAGGTACGATCTCCGTCACTCTGGAGGATCAGGAGCTGACAGTACATTGTCTGGATGAAAGCTTGTCGGAAGGAATCGATGAGCTGGTATTTCAGGATATGTTAAGAAAACTGGAGGAATAGAAAAGATTTTTGGGGGGAGTTGTCTTATGGGAGAAGGAATCCTTGGCCTGGCCAGGGCTTATCAGATTCTGTTTGTCGTTGCACTGATCTTTCTGGCAGTGCTTCTGTTTTTGTGCCTGCTTCGAGCCGTAATCGGGCCCAGGGTGGCAGACCGTATCGTCTCGGTCAATATGATGGGAACCATAACGATTGTTATGATCGGGATACTGACTCTGATGCTGCAGGAAGGATATCTGGCAGACATCTGTCTGATCTATGCCATGATCAGTTTTCTGGCAGTTATCGTTCTTACTAAGGTATATATGGGTGTATATCTGGCAAGAAAAGATGAGATGGAGCAAGGAAGACGGCAAGGAGGTGTTGATGATGGCCATCATTGAATGGATCCGTTTTATTCTGGGCGCGATCTTCCTCCTGGCAGGTCTGGCCATGTTTTTGATTGAGATTATTGGCCTCTACCGTTTTCGTTATGTGCTCAACCGTATGCATGCAGCAGCCATAGGAGATACTCTGGGGATCGGTTTCTCTTTTATCGGACTGATCATTATGGAGGGTATCAGCTTCACTTCCCTGAAGCTCTTTCTGGTCATTCTCTTTCTATGGTTTTCCTCACCTACATCCTCTCATCTGATCGCACGACTTGAGGTTACCACGACGGAGGAAGGTGAGAAGCATTATAAGAGGATCTCTCTTTGTCAGGGGACGGAAGCTCACACAGAAAAGGAGGAGCAGTAATGCAGATATTTACCTTTATATTATTGGCATTTCTGGTGATATGTGCTGTCGCTGCCAGTCTGTCCCGGAATCTGCTGAACACGATTCTTATCTTCATGTCCTACAGTCTGATCATGTCTGTCATCTGGATCATTCTGGAGTCACCTGACCTGGCGATTACGGAGGCAGCTGTAGGAGCTGGTGTTACCAGTATTCTCTTCTTTGTTACCCTGAAGAAGATTCGGGCGATCATCACTGCAGAGTCTGAGACAGAAGATAAATCCCTGTCGGATGATAAGCAGGAATCCCATCACAAGAAAGGAGAGGGTCTATGAGTAAAAAAGTATCAAAAGAGGATTATGAGAAGACCTTATCCTATCGTTTTAAGGAATGGCTTTCCGGATCCGGCGAGATGTTTCTGGGACATGTTGAGATGAAGAAACAGGAGAAGCCGGAGCTTCCCCCTGCGAAGAGGGAGGAAAGAGTCCGGGAGAAGGAATCCATGTTTCGGCGTATCTATGATATGGGGCAGAACAAGGGATTGCATCGATTTGATATCTTCTATAAGATATTCAGCGTCATATTCTGTCTTTCTCTTGTATTGATTCTGTGTGCTGCCATATCTAACCTGCCTACACTGGGTACCGATCATCGTCCGGTGAATAATGAGGTGTCCCAGCGTTATATTGAGAATGGTTTACAGGAGACCGGTTCCGTCAATATTGTGACAGGTATGATCCTGGATTATCGAGCCTTCGATACCCTGGGGGAATCCCATGTCCTCTTTATCGCAACCTGCACTGTACTGATTCTTCTGCGCTATGATAAGAAGAAGGAGGAAGATGGACTGGGCTCAGAGGAGACCAGTGACCGACTTTATGAACCGAAAAATGATGTGATTCTTCAGACAGCAGCCAGAGCTTTGGTGCCACCGATCATCATATTTGGAATCTATGTGATTCTTTGCGGCCATCTGGGACCGGGCGGCGGTTTTTCCGGCGGAGCGATCATCGGTGCCGGTTTGATTCTTTATCTGAATGCTTTCGGTTTCCGTAAGACGGAGCGCTTCTTTACAATGAAGATCTATAAGCGTATGAGCTTTGCAGCATTGGCCTGCTACTGTCTGGCCAAGAGCTATTCCTTCTTTACCGGAGCCAATGAAATCGAGAGTATCATTCCTCTCGGCACACCGGGAGCAATCCTGAGCAGCGGACTGATCCTGATACTGAATATCTGTGTCGGTGTGGTTGTAGCGGGAACGATGTTTACATTTTATGTTATGTTCCGTAAGGCAGGTTGAGTTTCTATCATGGGAGAATCGTTTTATGAATATTATGAATCTTTTGAATAATTATGAAGAGGCAGTGGCCATGATTCTTTTTGGAATCGGTTTCTCCAATCTGCTTCTTCAGAAGAATCTGATCAAGAAGATCGTCGGACTGAATATCATGGATACCGCAACCTATCTTTTTCTGGCATTAAAAGGATATATTGCAGGCCATAAAGCACCTTTGATCGTGGATGGAGTCCAGAGCACGGATGCCTATATTAATCCGATTCCAAGCGGACTGGTTCTGACAGGTATCGTGGTTTCGGTTTCGGTTACTGCTCTGATGCTGGCACTCACGATTCGTCTCTATCGACGATATCATACTCTGAATCTGGATGAGATATCCACACAGCTCCGAAGGGAGGAATTGTGATGGATTTTGTACAGAACTTTCCTTTTATGACGATCATTCTCTCTCTCTTTTCCGGTCCATTGTCCATGATGCTCAACCGGAAATGGGCCAAGAGAGTAAATATGGCTGTGATCTTCCTCATTGGCCTGATGTCTGCCATGGTATTTCTTTATGTAGTGAACACGGGAGAGTCCTACGTATATCGTATGGGACATTTCTCTGCACCCTGGGGAAATGAGATCCGTGTCGGTGTACTCGAGGCGATGATGGCAACCTTCTTCTGCATTGTGATGTTCTTATGCATGATCGGTGGTGAATGGGAGAGGACACTGCACATCCAGGAGAGCAAGGAGAATCTTTATTATATTATGGTGAATCTTCTGCTCTGTTCCCTGCTGGCCCTGATCTACACCAATGATATCTTTACCGCTTATGTATTTGTAGAGATCAATACCATCTCAGCATGTGGCCTGATCATGATCCGTCAGAATGGCAGGACACTGGAAGCAGCGACCCGTTATATGATCATGAGTCTGCTGGGTTCCGGACTCTTGCTGCTGGGTATCTGTTTCCTCTATGATCTTACCGGACATCTGCTGATGAGCAATATTAAGGCAGCAGTTTTTACGGTGTGGCAGGAGGCAGAGTATCGTATGCCTTTGATGGTGACCCTGGGTCTGATTTCCGTAGGTCTCGCCATCAAGAGTGCTCTGTATCCATTTCATGCCTGGCTGCCGGATGCCTACGGCTACTCTACCGTATCCTCTGCCGCCATCCTGTCTTCTCTGGTATCCAAGGGATATATCTTCCTTTTACTGAAGATATTCTATCGCGTGATCGGATTTACCAATATTAACGACAGTAAGGTAATTCATGTCCTGTATGTATTTGGTGTGCTGGGTATGATCATGGGATCGGTAAATGCCATTCGGGAGAATAACATCCGCAGGATGATCGCTTACTCCTCGGTGGCACAGATCGGTTATATCTATATGGGCCTGGGTCTCGGAACGACCATGGGGGTTATCGCCAGCGTTTTCCAGATTCTGTCTCACGCCTCTACCAAGGCCCTGCTCTTTGTGGCAGCGGCAGGTATCACCGCCTGTTCGGAAAATAAGACGACATTTTCTGATCTGACCGGTGCCGGATATCGTAATAAGATGGCCGGGATCGCTTTTACAGTGGGTTCCCTCTCCATGATAGGATTCCCATTGCTGTCCGGCTTTATGGCCAAGCTCCTATTTGCTCAGGCAGCGGTCGGCCACCAATATAAGATGCTTCCGACCCTGATTGCTCTGGCGATCAGCACCATTCTGAATGCCATCTATTTTATGAAGACAGTCATCCGGATCTATACCCCGAATCGGAAGTCTCAGGGCAGGCTGATCAAAGCAGGGGATGATCCGAAGAAGACAGTCGCACTCGTATGTTTTATTCTCCTGAATCTGGTACTCGGTATGTGTTCCGAACCGATCCTTAGCCTGATTCAGAATGGACTCGGCATGTTTGCATAGGGAGGAGTTACCATGGATATATTGAATATATTGTTCTTTACTGCAGTACTGCTTCCTGCAATCATCGGCATCCTTTTTGTCGGCATATCCTTTGTTGAGCATGTAAAGATTACCAAAAGGACAGGAGGACAGGTAAATATTCCCAAGGAAAATCGTATGATAATCCACCTGATCGTATCTCTGGTACTGATCGGCTGTACGATTGCCATCTTATACTTCATGTGGGGTGGTGTGGAAGACCGTAATTATATCTTCTTCTATTTTATGAAGGGCGTTCCAATCTATTTCCATATCGATGCTCTGGGACGGTATTTTGCCACCTTTGTTACCCTGATGTGGACCATGATTGCCGTGTATTCTATCACTTACATGAAACATGAGGGAGAGGAACTGAGATTCTTTGGCTTCTATATGATTCTGTATACAGTATTGGTCCTTCTGGATTTTGCGGGGAATCTGATCACCTTCTACTTCTTCTATGAGCTGATGTCTCTGACCTCCATGCCTCTGGTATTTCATAATGGGTCGAAGAAATCCATCATGGCAGCCCTGCGTTATCTCTTTTATTCCATCTGCGGAGCTTACATGGGTCTGTTCGGAATCTTCTTCCTCTATCATTACTGTAATACGATGACCTTCAGCTACGGCGGCACTCTGGGAGTGGCTGCCTCCTACCATAAAGGAATCGTACTATTTGCAATCTTTCTGCTGATCATGGGATTTGGCGCCAAGGCAGGTCTCTTTCCTTTACATTCCTGGCTTCCTGCAGCGCATCCGGTTGCACCATCTTCGGCTTCTGCTGTTTTGTCCGGTATCATCGTCAAGAGCGGTATCCTGGCAATCATTCGTACGGTTTACTATATCGTCGGACCGGATTTTATCCGGGGTACCTGGGTACAATATGTCTGGATGGGTGTGACACTGCTGACCATATTTATGGGTTCCATGATGGCATTTCTGGAGCCGGTTCTGAAAAAGCGCCTGGCATATTCCAGCGTAAGTCAGTTGTCCTATATCATGTTTGGTCTGGCTCTGCTGTCACCGACAGGTTTTATCGGAGCCCTGATGCACATTTTCTATCATGCGGTGATCAAATGTGGTCTCTTCCTCTGCGCCGGAACCTTTCTCTTCTATGGACTTTATCATCATGATGTCAGTGTCAAGGCATTGCGCGGAGTGGGAAAAAGAGCGCCGATCGTACTCTGGTGCTGGACCTTTTTCGCCTTATCCCTGGTAGGTATCCCACCTTTCAGTGGATTTATGAGCAAATGGTATCTGGCCGAGGGAGCTTTGGGTGCACAGGGAGTCGGTATCTTTGCTTATATCGGTCCGCTGGTGCTCTTACTCAGTGCCTTTCTCACCGCAGGCTATCTGATACCGATTACCATCCGTGGATTTTTGCCGGGAGAGGATTATAAGATCGATCATCTGCCGGAAGTGAAGATCTCCGGACATATTCAGGTGCCGCTGATCATATTGGCAGCCATTACCTTGATTCTGGGACTTTTCCCGAATACGATCATTCATTTTCTGGCAGCCATTGCAACAAATGTATTTTAAGGAAGGAGGAATAGATGATGAACGAGATTTTGATGGGAATTGTCGTGATTTTCCCGATTATAAGCAGTATATTTATTCCTTTTCTTCCATTTAAGAAGAGAAACCATATGCTGATCTATATCGAAGCAATCGTGCTGCTCACTACAGCTATGGTTCTTTATCTGGAGTTAAATGTACCGGAGCTTCCTCTTACCCTCTTCCGACTCAGGGATAATCTCAGCGTGACTCTGCAGCTGGACGGTCCGGGAAGGATTTTTGCCGGTATGGTAGCTTTTTTATGGCCTTTCGCCACTTTATATTCCTTTGAATATATGAAGCATGAAGGACATGAAAAATATTTCTTCATGTTCTATACCATCACCTATGGTGTGACCCTTGGTGTGGCTGAAGCGGAAAATATCATTACATTTTATATGTTTTTCGAGGCACTCAGCCTGATTACCCTGCCTCTGGTTATGCATACCCTTACCAGAGAGGCCATTCACGCAGCCAGGACCTACTTTTATTTTATGACAGGCGGAGCAGCCTTTGGTCTGATCGGTATGATTTTTATTCTGTCCTACGGCTCTACTTCTTCCTTCGTTCCGGGTGGTGTCTTTAGCAGTTCCCGCGTGGGAGAACACATGAATATGTTACTTCTGGTTTATGTCCTGTGCTTTTTCGGTTTCAGCGTTAAGGCTGCAATCTTTCCATTTTCATCCTGGCTGCCCAAAGCAGGTGTGGCGCCGACACCGGTTACAGCCCTCTTGCATGCAGTGGCCGTTGTAAAAACCGGTGTGTTCGCAGCCATCCGTATCACCTATTACAGCTTTGGCATCGAGATGCTGAGGGATACCTGGGCACAGGATGTGGTCATGACATTTGCGATTATAACCATTGTATATGGCAGTGCCCGCGCTCTGAAGGAGACACATCTGAAGCGGAGGATTGCCTGGTCTACCGTCAGTAATCTGTCCTATATCCTCTTCAGTGTGACACTCATGTCTCCTGCCGGTCTGGAAGGAGCTCTCAGTCATATGGTATCCCATGCCTTTATGAAGATCTGCGCCTTTCTCTGTGCCGGAGCGATCATCTATAAGACCGGACGGGAATATATCCATGAGCTGGATGGCTTCGGACGGATGATGCCGGGAGTATTTCTGGCATTTACTGCATCCGGTCTGGCTCTGATGGGAGTCCCCGGTCTATGTGGCTTTGTCAGCAAATGGAATATCATGAAGGCAGCGGTGGCTTCTTATAATCCACTGGCCTATGTCGGTGTCGGAGCACTGATGATCTCTGCCTTCCTGTCGGCTCTCTATATGCTGACCATATCGATCCGGGCCTTTTTCCCCGGCAAGGAATTCGATTACAGCAGGATTCAGGATGTGAAGGATCCGAATTGGATGATGCTTCTCCCCTTTGTGATCCTGGTTATCTTTATGTTTGTCTACGGCGTGCATCCGCAGCCATTGTTCGATTATCTGCTGGAGATCGGCAAGACGGTCTAGAAAGGAGGAGCTTATGTTTGATTTTATCCTGGCGATTCTTGTATTCTTTCCTTTCTTTGCAGGCCTGATCTGCTATATCGTCGGCCGCGGGCATGAGACCTTACGGGACATCCTGGCCATCCTGGCAGCTGTGCTGGAGTTCGTGGTTATGCTTGTCCTGCTGCTGAATCAGGTCTCCTTCGAGAGCATGCAGCCATTTCTTACCAACTATGTTCCTCAAATCTGTGGCTTTGGCCTCTGGTTTGAGCTGGATGGCTTCCGGGCAGTCTATGGTCTGGTCGCTGCTCTCATGTGGATGATGACCATCATGCTGTCGAGGGAGTATTTTACCCATCATGGGAATCGCAATCGTTTCTATTTCTTCATGCTGTGGACTCTGGGAGCAACTATGGGTGTCTTTCTGTCCTCCAGCCTGTTTACAACCTTTGTCTTCTTTGAAATCATGTCCTTCACATCCTATGTGTGGGTTGCGCAGGAAGAAAATGTTCCATCCTTAAAGGCAGCGGACACCTATCTGGTGGTCGCAATCATGGGTGGCCTGGTCATGCTGATGGGTCTCTTCCTTCTCTATCATGAGCTGGGAACACTGGTGATTGCTGAGATTCCATGGGCCTTGTCTTCTCATGGCATGAGTCCCGTGATCTATGTGTCCGGTGCCTGCATGCTATTTGGATTCGGAGCCAAGGCCGGTGCCTTTCCACTCCATATCTGGCTGCCTAAGGCACATCCGGTAGCACCGGCACCAGCCTCTGCCCTGCTGTCAGGTATTCTTACCAAGACCGGTATCTATGGCATCCTGCTTATCAGCACCAGATTATTTCTCCATGATACAGCCTGGGGGACCACGCTGCTGATTCTGGGAGAACTCACGATGTTTGGTGGTGCCCTGCTGGCGGTATGCTCCATTGATCTGAAGAGAACGCTGGCCTGTTCCTCCATGTCTCAGATAGGATTTATTCTGATAGGTATCGGTATGCAGGGATTGCTGGGAGAGGAAAATGTTCTGGCAGTAAACGGAACCATGCTTCACATGGTCAATCACTCTCTGATCAAGCTCCTGCTCTTTATGGCTGCCGGTGTGATCTTCATGAATACACACTCCCTGGATCTGAATGAGATCCGGGGCTTCGGACGAAAGAAACCGCTCCTGATGGTGCTTTTTCTCCTGGGCGCCTTGGCCATCGCCGGTATCCCGGGCTTCAGCGGCTATGTAAGTAAGACTCTGCTCCATGAAAGTATCGTGGAATATGGTGGAGGTCTGGCCATGAAGCTGGCAGAATGGGTATTTCTTCTGAGTGGCGGTATGACTCTGGCCTATATGACGAAATTATTTGTCTGTATCTTTGTGGAGGAAAATACCGATAAGACAGTGCAGAAGAGATATGATGATCGGACCACTTATATGAACGGACTGAGCAGCTTTGCCCTTGTGGGAAGCGGGATTCTTCTATTTATATGGGGGATTCTCCCACACAAAACCATGGATAAGGTGGCAGAACTGGCACAGTGGTTTATGCGTTTCTACGAGGAAGGCGAGCTGGTACATTATTTTAGTCTGAAGAATCTGTCCGGCGGATTGATTTCTATCGGAATCGGTATCGTGATCTATCTTGTGATCATCAGAAGATTCCTTATCAGAAGAGAAGTCTACAGAAATGTGTGGCCGTCCTGGCTTGATCTGGAGGAGCTTTTATATCGTCCTCTTCTCATGACCATCCTTCCTGTGATATGCGGTGTAGTCTTCCGATTTTTTGATACATTTCCTGATATGCTGATCCTTCTCATGCGCAGGACCCTGTTTAAGGAGACTCCGCTGCCATATGAGCGAGAGGAAGGATCCCTGTGGACACAGTTCCTGGGCGGTTTAGCCAATCGTCTTCAGACTCTGGCGAATCATACCTGGAGACGCCACAGTCGGACACAGACAGATTATATTCATCAGATGGCTGTCAGAGAAGAGGAGCGGCAGGAGAATTTCCGCATCATTCAGAGAAGCCTGTCCTTCGGTCTCATGCTCTTTGGTCTGGGCCTCATGCTGACCCTGATCTATCTGGTGTTCTTGTGATAGGCATATCACACTCCTTGATACTTCCTATGCGGAATAGTTAACAAAAAAGACCCTTTTTCCCCGCCAATTCATGCCATTTCTTATGAAATGAAAAGAAGCGATTGACTTCTTACATAAGGGTATGGTATAGTAGATTGGCGATGGAATAGGTCTTTTTTTTATGCCTAAAAATCGCTTGCAGACGTTGGCAACCGTCTGTGTGTACGAAAACCGACTTAGCCATAAGTCATAATTTAAAAATTGGAGGTGGAAGCTGTGCGCGTGAGAATCACATTGGCATGTACAGAATGTAAACAGCGTAACTACAATACTACAAAGGAGAAAAAGAATCATCCTGAGAGATTAGAGACCAAAAAGTATTGTAGATTCTGTAAGAGACACACGAATCACAAAGAAACAAAATAATCTGGCCAGTTAATAGGAGTGATAAGATGAGCAACGAGACAAAGAAGACAGGAATCAAAAAATGGTTTCAGGGACTTCAGGCAGAGTTTCATAAGATTGTGTGGCCGGATAAGGACACATTAGTTAAAGAAACGATCACTGTCACGGTTGTATCCGTTGTCCTCGGCATTATTATTGCTACTCTGGATATGATTCTGCAGTATGGTATTAATTTTCTGGTCTAGTGAAAGGGTAAGGTGAGGATATGTCAGAGATGAACTGGTATGTAGTACATACTTACTCCGGATATGAGAAGAAAGTAAAAGATACGATCGATCAGACGATTAGAAACAGAAGAGAGTTACAGGACCAGATTCTTGAGGTCAGAATTCCTCTTCAGGAAGTCATCGAAGTGAAGGATGGCGTGAAGAAGAATGTTGCGAAGAAGATGTTCCCTGGATATGTTCTCGTTCATATGGTGAATAACACAGACACATGGTACATTATTCGTAATACCCGTGGAGTGACAGGCTTTGTAGGACAGGTTCAGGGCTCTGATCCGATTCCCCTGAGCGATTCTGAACTCCGTAAGCTGGGTATCTATGAAGAAGAGGCCGGAGATACACAGGAACAGATCAAGATTGAGATCGATTTCGAGATTGGCGATCTGGTTAAGGTTGTGTCCGGTGCTTTACAGGATCATGAAGGTGTCGTGAAAGATATTAATATGAATAAACAGACTGTAACGATTGAGACAGAGATATTCCAGGACTGCATTAATGACGTTGAAATTGGATTCTTAGATGTTAAAAAAGTATGATGTCATAACAGACATTGACACTGTGGGAGGGTATTCCCCGCAATTACCACAATAGGAGGTTAGCTATCATGGCAAAGAAAGTAACAGGTTATATTAAATTACAGATCCCAGCAGGTAAGGCAACTCCAGCACCACCTGTAGGTCCTGCATTAGGACAGCATGGAGTGAATATTGTTCAGTTTACAAAAGAGTTTAACGCCAGAACAGCAGATCAGCCAGGCATGATCATTCCGGTTGTTATCACTGTATACCAGGACAGAACATTCAGCTTCATTACAAAAACTCCACCAGCTGCAGTTTTACTGAAAAAATACTGCAACATCAAATCTGGTTCAGGTACTCCTAACAAGACAAAAGTTGCTTCTATCTCTAAAGATAAAGTAAAAGAGATCGCAGAGATTAAGATGAAAGATCTTAATGCAGCATCGATCGAAGCAGCTATGAGCATGATCGCCGGTACTGCAAGAAGTATGGGTATCACAGTAGAAGACTAATCTGAGAGTACATCAGACAGTGATCAGATAGAACGAAGTGGGAGGGTCGCTCCCGATATCACCACAGGAGGTTATTTTAAGATGAAAAAAGGTAAAAGATATCAAGAAGTTGCAAAACTTAGAGATAAAACAAACTTATATGAAGCACCGGAAGCTGTTGCCCTTGTAAAAAAAGTTGCCAGTGCTAAATTTGATGAAACAATCGAAGCTCATTTAAAGATGGGTCTTGACGGACGTCATGCAGATCAGCAGATTCGTGGCGCTGTAGTTTTACCTCACGGAACAGGTAAGAAAGTACGCGTACTCGTATTTGCAAAGGGTGAGAAGGCTGACGAAGCTTTAGCAGCAGGCGCAGAATTCGTTGGAGCTGAGGAATTAATTCCTAAGATCCAGAAGGAAGGCTGGTTAGAGTTTGATAAAGTTGTTGCTACACCTAACATGATGAGCGTTGTTGGTCGTCTCGGACGTATCCTTGGACCAAAAGGTCTCATGCCTAACCCAAAAGCCGGTACAGTTACTATGGATGTTGCCAAAGCAGTCAAAGAACTGAAAGCCGGTAAGATTGAGTACAGATTGGATAAGACCAATATCGTACACGTGCCGATCGGTAAAGCTTCCTTCACAGAAGAGCAGTTAACCGAGAACTTCCAGACATTAATAGATGCAATCGTTAAGGCAAAACCAGCTGCAGCAAAGGGACAGTACATCAGAAGCTGTACAATCGCTTCCACTATGGGCCCTGGTATCAAGCTTAACCCTGCAAAATTAGTTTAATTCAATCTTTGTTTAAACACTGAAGCGCCTCCCGTATCTGCGGGAGGCTTTTCTTTTGAAATTTATGAAAAATATACTTGACAAGGTATAGGACCGGTGATAATATAGACGAGTATGAACGCCGAAGACAGCAGGTGCCGTAAGGCATAAGGATCAGAACGCCTGCCGAGGAAGTATATTCGAATTTTTTTGGATATTTATGTTACTCTTTTGTCTTGGGACAGAAGAGTTTTTTATTTGGCGGTACACACAAATATTATAGGAGGTGCACCAGAAGATGGCAAAAGTTGAACTGAAACAGCCTATCGTTGATGAGATTAAAGCTCAGTTAGAAGGAGCTGGCTCCATCGTTGTTGTTGATTATCGTGGTATTACCGTTGCGCAGGATACTGAGCTTCGTAGAGCATGTCGTGAAGCAGGTGTTGTTTATAAAGTTTATAAAAACACTATGGTAAAACGTGCAGTTGAAGGTACACAGTACGAAGGCATCATCGCTGATCTTGAGGGAACAAACGCATTCGCTATTTCCAAAGAAGATGCTACACTTGCAGCAAGAACGATCGCTGGTTTTATCAAGAAGAATAAGCTTGAGATTACTCTTAAGAGCGGTGTTGTAGAAGGCACATACTACGACGAAAAAGGCATCCAGGTTATTGCTACGATCCCATCCAGAGACGAACTTATTTCCAAGTTCATGGGAAGCATTCAGTCCCCTATCGCAAACTTCGCTCGCGTAATCAAACAGATCGCAGAGAAGGACAGCGAGCCGGCAGCAGAAGCAGCTGAGTAGGACAAAGTATCGTGACCGGGGTCAGCCCGGCGATGTATAAAATATTTTAAAATGGAGGAAAATAAGATGACAACTCAGGAAATTATTGAAGTTATTAAAGGCATGTCCGTATTAGAATTAAATGAATTAGTTAAAGCTTGTGAAGAAGAATTCGGCGTATCCGCTGCTGCAGGTGCTGTTGTTATGGCTGGCCCAGCTGAGGAAGTTGAAGAGAAGACAGAATTCGACGTTGAGTTAACAGAAATCGGCGATCAGAAAGTTAAAGTTATCAAAGAAGTACGTGCTATCACAGGTCTTGGACTTAAAGAAGCGAAAGCTGCTGTTGACGGAGCTCCTACAGTACTTAAAGAAGCTGTATCCAAAGAAGAAGCAGAAGCAGTTAAGAAACAGCTTGAAGAAGTTGGAGCAAAAGTTACAATCAAATAATTGTAATCCATCTTTGTCTTATGATTTCAACCCGGGAGTTTACTCCCGGGTTTTTTTATGATACGCGTGAGTCCATGGTCAAAAAATGGGCGCAGTAAACCCGTTACGCGTATCATACCTCGTGGTGCGACAAAGTCGCATGTGTTCTTTAGCACGGAGCCACGCCTATCATTTCATTTTCTTCAAAAAAATGTTGACACGCCTATTGACATATGATATCATATTAAACTGATTCACAATGGGTTCATGCGCCATAGCTTGTTGAACTCATTGTCTGATTTTGTAACAGTAGATTTTGTTTTAAACATTGTTCAAGGGGTGATATATCGATGGATAAAAACAGAATGCGTCCCGTGCAGATTCCGGGAAGTAAAAATATCAGAATGAGCTATGCCAGACAAAAAGACGTACTCGATATGCCGAATCTTATCGAAGTACAGAAGGACTCCTATAAATGGTTCCTGACGGATGGTTTAAAAGAAGTATTTCGTGATATTTCTCCGATTAAGGACTATAACGAGTCTCTCAGTCTGGAATTTGTTGATTTTGTACTTGAGCGCGAGAAAAGAAAATATTCCATAGAAGAATGTAAAGAGAGAGATGCAACTTATGCAGCTCCTTTGATGGTAAAAGTACGTCTTCATAATAATGAAAACGGTGATATAAAAGAAACTGAGATCTTCATGGGAGATCTTCCACTGATGACAGATACCGGTACATTTGTGATCAATGGTGCAGAACGTGTTATCGTCAGCCAGCTGGTTCGTTCTCCTGGTATCTATTATGGTATTGCTCATGATAAGACAGGTAAGAAATTATTCTCCTGTACCGTCATTCCTAACAGAGGTGCATGGCTTGAGTATGAAACCGATTCCAACGATGTATTTTATGTACGTGTTGACCGTACCAGAAAGGTACCGGTTACGGTTTTGATTCGTGCACTTGGTATCGGAACGAATGCAGAGATTAAGGAATTATTTGGTGAGGAGCCTAAGATTCTTAAGACTCTTGAGAAGGATACCGCTACGAATTATCAGGAAGGTCTGAAGAAGCTTTACGAGAAGATCCGTCCGGGTGAGCCACTGTCTGTTGATAGTGCAGAGAGCCTGATCAATGGCATGTTCTTCGATTCCAGACGTTACGATCTGGCCAAGGTAGGCCGTTATAAATTTAATAAAAAGCTTTTACTTCGTAATCGTATTGCCGGACATAAGCTTGCTGCGGATGTTGTTGATCCTGCCACAGGCGAGATTCTTTTTGAAGAAGGCACCAAGCTGTCCAGAGAAGATGCAGATAAGATCCAGAATGCTGCGATTCCTTATGTATATATGAAATCAGAGACACTGGAGGAAAAAGATGTAAAAGTCCTCTCCAGCATGGCAGTAGATCTTGGTGTTTATCTGAAGAATGTAAAAGATGTTGAGATTAATCCCAGAGACCTCGGTGTTACCGAATTAGTATATTACCCAGCCCTTGAACGTATTTTAGATGAATTTGATGATATAGATGACATTTATGCTGAGATTCAGAAGAATATCAGCGAGTTGGTACCAAAGCATATTACCAGAGAGGATATCTTAGCTTCCATCAACTATAATATCCACCTCGAGTATGGACTTGGTAATGATGACGATATCGACCACTTAGGTAATCGTCGTATCCGTGCAGTCGGTGAGTTATTACAGAATCAGTATCGTATCGGTTTGTCCAGATTAGAGAGAGTCGTACGTGAACGTATGACAACTCAGGATGTGGAATCCATTTCACCTCAGACACTGATTAATATCAAACCGGTTACTGCAGCAGTGAAGGAGTTCTTCGGAAGCTCCCAGCTGTCCCAGTTTATGGATCATAATAATCCACTTTCCGAGCTGACACATAAGAGAAGATTATCTGCCTTAGGTCCTGGTGGTCTGTCCAGAGATCGTGCAGGTTTCGAGGTACGAGATGTACATTATTCTCATTACGGCAGAATGTGTCCGATCGAGACACCTGAAGGTCCGAATATCGGTCTGATCAACTCCCTCGCAACCTATGCCCGCATTAATGAGTATGGTTTTATCGAGGCACCATATCGTAAGGTAGATAAGACAGATCCGAAGAATCCTGTCGTAACGGATGAAGTCAGATACATGACAGCAGATGAAGAGGATGATTACACAGTAGCTCAGGCCAATGAATTGCTGGATGAGGAAGGACATTTTGTTCACAGTAATGTATCCGGACGATACAGAGAGGAGACTTCCGAGTTCCCGAAATCCCGTATTGATTATATGGATGTATCCCCGAAGATGGTATTCTCTGTGGCTACCTCTATGATTCCTTTCCTGGAGAATGATGATGCCAACCGTGCTCTGATGGGATCCAACATGCAGCGTCAGGCGGTACCTCTTCTGAAGACAGAGGTTCCTGTCGTAGGTACCGGTATGGAAGCTAAGGCTGCCAGAGACTCCGGAGTATGTATTATTGCCCATCATGGTGGTACCGTAGAGTACTCCACCAGTAAAGAGATCGTCGTTCGCAGAGATGACGGTATCTGTGATACTTATCATGTAATTAAGTTCGCCCGAAGCAATCAGGGTAACTGTATGAATCAGAAGCCGATCGTTACCAAGGGAGATCGCGTAGAAGCCGGAGATATCCTGGCAGATGGTGCTTCCACATGCGGTGGTGAGATGGCTTTAGGTAAGAACCCGCTGATCGGTTTCATGACCTGGGAAGGTTATAACTATGAGGATGCGGTTCTCCTGAGCGAGAAGCTGGTTCAATATGATGTATATACCTCTGTTCATATCGAAGAATATGAAGCAGAAGCAAGAGATACTAAGCTGGGTCAGGAAGAGATCACCAGAGATCTCGCAGGTCTCAGCGAAGATATGTTAAAGGATTTGGATGAAAACGGTATCATTCGTGTCGGTGCGGAAGTACATGCCGGTGACATCCTTGTCGGTAAAGTTACTCCGAAGGGAGAGACAGAGCTGACAGCCGAAGAGAGACTTCTTCGTGCAATCTTTGGAGAGAAAGCAAGAGAAGTTCGTGATACCTCCCTCCGTGTACCGCACGGTGCTTATGGTGTTGTTATGGATACCAAGGTATTTACCAGAGAGAATCATGACGAGCTTCCACCAACTGTAAATAAATCGGTTCGTGTTTATATTGCACAGAAACGTAAGATTTCTGTCGGCGATAAGATGGCAGGCCGTCATGGTAATAAGGGTGTAGTTTCCCGTGTACTTCCGGTAGAGGATATGCCATTCCTGCCAAATGGTCGTCCACTGGATATCGTATTGAATCCTCTTGGCGTTCCATCCCGTATGAATATCGGACAGGTCCTGGAGCTTCATCTGAGTCTGGCATCCAAGGTGCTTGGATTCAATATCTCCACACCGGTATTTAATGGAGCAAATGAGCACGATATTATGGATACTCTCGAGATGGCAAATGACTATGCCAACAAGACATGGGAAGAATTCGAAGCACTCTGGGGAGATAAGGTGAACGATGATATCATGAAATATCTCTGGGATCACCGTGACCACAGAGAAGAGTGGAAGGGTGTTCCGATCGACCGCACCGGTAAGGTACGTCTTCGTGACGGAAGAACCGGACAGGAGTTTGATTCTCCGGTTGCGATCGGTTTCATGCATTACCTGAAGCTGCATCATCTGGTTGATGATAAGATTCATGCTCGTTCCACCGGTCCTTATTCCCTCGTTACACAGCAGCCACTGGGTGGTAAAGCTCAGTTCGGTGGCCAGCGTTTCGGTGAGATGGAGGTATGGGCACTCGAGGCATATGGTGCGTCCTACACATTACAGGAGATCCTGACTGTGAAGTCCGATGATGTGGTAGGTCGTGTGAAGACTTATGAGGCGATCATCAAGGGTGAGAATATCCCTGAACCAGGTATTCCGGAGTCCTTCAAGGTACTTCTGAAAGAGTTCCAGTCCCTGGCACTTGATGTTCGTGTATTAAAGGATGATATGACAGAAGTTGAGATCCAGGAAGGATCTGAGACTTATGATCCGTCCCTTGCATCTGAGATTGCAAGCAGTCCCGATGAGGGAAAACATGATGATCAGGATAACTTCAGTGACTCCGGATATGAAGTAAGATCTCTGGAAGAAGAAGCATCCGGTGATTTTGACAGCATGTTTGAAAGTATGTCAATGATGGACGCAGATGATTCTGATTTTTAGTCTGCAGGAGGGAGTAATTAATGTCTGATATGAATATTCAAGCAGTAGAACAGCCTATGAATTTTGATAAGATCAAGATCGGGCTTGCTTCTCCGGATATGATTCGTGCATGGTCTAAGGGCGAGGTTAAAAAGCCTGAGACCATCAATTACAGAACATTAAAACCGGAGAAGGATGGTCTGTTCTGTGAGAGGATCTTCGGACCGAGCAAGGACTGGGAGTGCCACTGCGGTAAATACAAAAAGATTCGCTATAAGGGTGTTGTCTGCGATAAATGTGGTGTAGAGGTTACCAAGGCCAATGTACGTCGTGAGCGTATGGGCCATATTGAACTTGCAGCTCCTGTATCCCATATCTGGTACTTTAAGGGTATCCCCAGCCGTATGGGTCTGATCCTGGATATGTCTCCGAAGGATCTGGAAAAAGTATTATATTTTGCTTCCTACGTAGTATTGGATGCTGGTGATACCAGTCTCTGTGTAAAGGATATCCTGTCCGATGTCGAGTATCGTCGTACTCTCGAAGAGTATCGTAATAATGGAGAGGATATGGGATCCTTCCGTGTAGGTATGGGCGCGGAAGCCATCAAAGAATTACTCGAGCGTATTGATCTCGAGGCAGAATCTGCAGAACTGAAAGAGAGTCTGAAGAATGCCAGCGGCCAGAAGAAAGCCAGAAATATCAAACGTCTTGAAGTAGTGGAAGCCTTCCGTTTATCCAATAACAGACCGGAATGGATGATTCTTGATGTTGTGCCTGTTATCCCTCCGGATATCCGTCCGATGGTACAGCTCGATGGCGGACGTTTCGCAACATCCGATTTAAATGACTTATATCGTAGAATTATTAATAGAAACAATCGTTTAAAACGTCTTCTGGATCTCGGCGCTCCGGATATTATTATCCGTAATGAGAAGCGTATGCTGCAGGAAGCTGTGGATGCACTGATCGATAACGGACGTCGAGGCAGAGCAGTTACCGGTCCTGGTAACCGTGCACTGAAGTCTCTTTCTGATATGCTGAAGGGTAAACAGGGACGTTTCCGTCAGAACCTTCTCGGAAAACGTGTTGACTATTCCGGTCGTTCCGTTATCGTCGTAGGACCGGAGCTGCGTATCTATCAGTGCGGTCTTCCGAAAGAGATGGCAATCGAATTATTTAAACCATTTGTTATGAAAGAGCTTGTTGCCAAGCAGCTCGCACATAATATTAAGTCTGCCAAGAAGATGGTGGAGAAGCTTGAGCCTCAGGTATGGGATGTACTTGAGAGCGTGATCAAAGAGCATCCGGTTATGCTTAACCGTGCTCCTACCCTTCACAGACTTGGTATTCAGGCCTTTGAGCCGATCCTTGTAGAAGGTAAAGCCATCAAACTGCATCCACTGGTATGTACTGCCTTCAATGCGGACTTTGATGGTGACCAGATGGCTGTACATCTTCCACTTTCTGTGGAGGCACAGGCAGAGTGTCGTTTCCTTCTCTTATCACCGAATAACCTTCTGAAGCCATCCGATGGAGCACCGGTTGCTGTTCCTTCTCAGGATATGGTTCTTGGTGTCTACTATCTTACGATGGAGAAGGAAGGAGCTTTAGGCGAAGGCAAATGCTTTAAGTCTGAGAACGAAGCATATCTTGCTTATGAGAATAAAGTCATTACTCTTCATTCCAGAATTAAGGTAAGACGTAGTATGATCGATGAAAATGGTCAGAAGGTCAGCCGTATGATCGATTGTACCATGGGACGTATCCTCTTCAATGAGATCATCCCTCAGGATCTTGGCTTTGTTGATCGTAATGATCCGGAGAATCTGCTTAAGCTGGAGATCGATTTCCAGTGTGGTAAGAAACAGCTGAAGAAGATTCTTGATAAATGTATCAGTGTCCATGGAACGACAAAGACAGCAGAGGTTCTTGATGATGTCAAGGCTCTTGGTTATAAATTCTCTACCATTGGTTCTCTCAGCGTATCGATCTCAGATATGACAGTACCAAAAGAGAAACCACAGATTCTGGCAGATGCTCAGAAACAGGTTGAATACATTACCAAACAGTTCCGTCGTGGATTCCTGACAGAGGAAGAACGTTACAAAGCAGTCGTTAAGACATGGTTTGCAGCGGATAATGAACTGACAGAGAAGCTGCTTAGCGGACTGGATAAATATAACAATATCTACATGATGGCTGACTCCGGAGCCCGTGGTTCCAATCAGCAGATCAAACAGCTTGCCGGTATGCGTGGTCTGATGGCAGATACATCCGGTCGTACCATCGAGCTCCCGATCAAGTCTAACTTCCGTGAAGGTCTTGACGTACTGGAGTACTTCATCTCAGCGCATGGTGCTCGTAAGGGTCTGTCTGATACAGCACTTCGTACTGCCGATTCCGGTTACCTGACCAGACGTCTGGTTGATGTATCTCAGGAATTGATCATTCGTGAGCAGGATTGCTGCGAGCATGAGGATTATATTCCGCATATGGAAGTGGAAGCAATCATGGACGGCAAAGAGGTGATCGAGTCCCTCGAGGATCGTATCTCCGGTCGTTTCGCTGCAGAAGATTATGTCGATGCGGATGGACAGGTGATCGTAGCTGCAAACTGCATGATCACATCCAAGCGTGCAGCTGCTATCGTGGCAGCGGGATATAGCAAGGTGAAGATTCGTACCATGTTATCCTGTAAATCTCAGAATGGTGCTTGCTCCAAGTGTTACGGAGCGAACCTTGCAACAGGACAGGCTGTTCAGGTTGGTGAAGCAGTTGGTATCATTGCTGCTCAGTCAATCGGTGAGCCGGGTACTCAGCTGACCATGCGTACCTTCCATGCCGGTGGTGTAGCCGGTGATGATATTACACAGGGTCTTCCACGTGTCGAGGAGCTTTTCGAGGCACGTAAGCCTAAGGGTGTTGCTATCATCACAGAGATCTCCGGTTATGCCGAGGTAAAAGAGACAAAGGATAAGGGAGAAGTAAAACGTGAGATTATCGTAAAGGGTGAGGAAGAAGCCAAGTCTTATGATATTCCTTACGGATCCCGTATCAAGATTTTCGACGGAGCTTATGTGGAAGCCGGTGACGGTATCACAGAGGGTCCGATCAATCCTCATGACATCCTCAGAATTAAGGGTGTTCGTGCAGTGCAGGATTATATGACACGAGAAGTTCAGCGAGTTTATCGTCTTCAGGGTGTAGAGATCAATGATAAGCACATTGAGATTATCGTTCGCCAGATGCTGAAGAAGATTCGCATCGAGGAGCCGGGTGATACAGATTATCTGCCGGGATCCTTAGTAGATATCCTTGAACTGGAGGAGAAGAATAAAGAGATTGATGCAGAAAATGCAATCATCGAGGAGGAGAATCGTTCTCTTCCTGCAGAGGAACAGAGAGAATTAAAGGCACATGCTTACGGATCCCAGACTTTGCTTGGAATCACAAAGGCATCCCTTGCAACCAACTCTTTCTTATCTGCTGCTTCCTTCCAGGAGACAACCAAGGTTCTTACCGATGCTGCCATCAAGGGTAAGGTTGATCCACTGATTGGTCTGAAGGAAAATGTACTTTTAGGTAAATTGATTCCGGCCGGTACAGGACTTAAGAAGTATCGTAATCATGCTGTAAAGTCTACAGTGGAGCCTGAGCTCGAGGATTATGAGGCATATGAAGATTATGATGAGGAACCAGTCGCTGATCTTAAAGTCACAGACGAGGAACCAATCGCTATGATATCCAATGATGTGGATACAGAAGAATAAATGACAGATCAGGAGCTGCCGAAGCTTATCGGCAGCTCCTTTTTAGTGAGCTGCCGGAACGTCCATATGCTGTAGAGTGGATGAAGACTGCATGCATTTTTCTGAATCATTGATATTATGTAAATTATATAGATTATCATATAATAAATAAAATGTAAATGAAACATAATAATAAAAATAGATATATATAAAATATAAAAATAAAATATTTTATAGA
>R05__coassemble_359_pt1 | contig 23141 bp, 16 predicted proteins | sample R05__metabat2_low_PE_006 | metagenome-assembled genome bin R05
GAAGAAATTATCGACTATATAATGTCATTCATCACATTATTCTGACATAAAAAAACTGCAGACTTCTACATCTGCAGTTTTATCTTTCGTCATAAGTAGTATTACCATAAGAAAGGTAAACGAAGCTTGCCTCTATGGTTATATCACCCTGTTTAAAAAGTTTCACATATTCGGCAATGGATTCCACCGATACACCGGCCTCTCTGAGACAGATTGCGTTTTTATCCCACTTCAGGTCTTCCTCGGTATAATCCCTGTTGCCACCCGGGGTCCTGTTTACCTTTTTTTACTTAAGCAAATCCATCAAAGTATATTCATCTTTCTGAACTTTTGAAATCCTGTTTGCAAAAATCGCTAGGCTTTTTACCAGACTTCTTAAACTCTTTATATTTATCTTCGTTGAAAATGATCAGCATCTCAATTTCCGGAGCAGTGAAGCCGGTAAGATATTCATATTTGTAAAAGATAGCATACTGGTTACTGCCAGACTTTCATTTCTCTTCTTATTTTCTGCGATCACGATACTCACATCGTTGGGCAAAAATTCTTCTTCCCCTGTTCTCTTTGCCAGTAACATGCTTTCAGAAAAATCAAAAAGCACCTTTCTGGTTTTTACCTGAGCAGTTTCTTTCTGATAAAGGAATTCCTCTTTTATTACGTATTGTCCTTCCGCATATATTCTGAGCAATTTCATATGTGCCTCCGTATTTTATCAACGTAAATTCAGTTTTTATTTTTTCTTTTAATCGTATTAAAATCCATTTATCGATTTTTATCAACGTTATTTCCGTTTTTTTTACGTGTTATGTTTAAAGTTTGTCAAGACTATTCATGTCCATTTTGGACCTCCTGTGTTTTCGATATTTGTGGTTTGCAGACCTACAAATATCTTAACACAGGAGAAACTTATATCTAAAGATCTTCCCTCCCCCTGCTTAGCAGGGGTTTATTTTTACTGTGACACAATAAAATCCGGCCAGCTGCCTTAGCAGCCGGCCGGACCCATATCCTAATATATATTCTCTTTAGATTACCGTCTGGTTATCAAGCCATTTGGCGAAGAGATCCTTCTTGATCATGATCCGATTTCCATTATAGAGCATCCACTTAGCGCCCTTGTGGACACCGATCAGTTCCCTCATCTTCTTTCCTCCGATGTGAAAGTAGGCTGAGGCCTCATCCACAGTCAGCATATAACGATCAAAGAATGAAATGTCAATTTTTCTACTCATATGAGAGCTCCTTTCTGCGTGGTTCGCATTTCCTTGCATAACCACCACAAATCTGTGTATTTTTGTAACCTTGTCAAACAGAAACTCTCTAATTCAAGTCTCGCGGAGCGTTTAACTCAGAAGGGGATTATTCCCCTTCTGAGTTATATTTCAAGTGGTACATAAGGGGTAGAACCCCGGGCATTCACGAAGGTTCTGCCATAAGTTGAAGCATTTTACGGGCAATTCAAAATTCAATCTCAATATTTAACGCCTCCCCAGCCTGGTAAAAATATGATAACACCCGCTAACGGCCGATCTTTGTATTTCTATCAGTCTTAATATACCAAACCTTAATGGAATACTTAAGAATTTCATGAATGGAAGTGGTCCTGGCATGTTTTGAATTTGCGATAACTGACTTTGTGAGCAGGATCTCTTTACCGTTTTTAAGTCCCGGATCCAGACAATAAAACTTGTCTCCATCGATCTTTGTGAGGAGCACTGCGTGCTGCCATACTGTCTTGGTGGAAGATCTGTTGAAGATGTAAAGTACTACACCCTCCGGATGTGCTTTCAGTTCCGACTGCAGTTTCTTCTTGACAGATACAGGATTACTGTTCTTCTTATAGCTATTGGACTTCATGGAATAGATTGTCTTGGCATTTACTGTCATTGAGAATCCATTGGAAGTATTTTTATAGGTGTAAGTGTTCAGCATACTGCCTTTTGTCGTTCCGACTTTGGATACGGCACTTTCTGTAATCGTTGACCAGTTATCATGCCCATCCAGGATTGCTTTCCTGCGAAGCATGAATACATTGGAATCCAATACACAGTTGCTGGTTTTTCCCTGATAGAAATGAACACTGGTATCGTTCAATGTTGCTGCCTGTGCACTGATTGTTCCGGTCTGCATTAATGTGATCACACATATAAGGACCATAAGGGCTTTCATGATTACCTGTCTGACATTTTTCATAGTTGAATTCATTTTGTTACTCATTTTTCATTCTCCTTTAATCTGTTATTTTCTTAAACTGTAAGAAGCAGTTCTGATAGTGTTAATATATCAGAACTGCTTCTCTGGCATTTGCAGGTGAACTTTCACCTTTTACACATATTTATTTTATCGGAGAATTTACTGCTATCACCTGTTTATTTGATATCAATTTCCAACTTGCTGACGTCAAACAGGCTTTTAAACAAATCTGTTGTGAAGTGAAGATTAAACACAAGACTCTGCACCGCATCCTCATCATCCGAATCTATACCCTGCTCCTCTAAGAACGATTTATCCAGGTCTCCCACAAACTCCCCGCTTGCCCCCTTCTCAAGGAAGCCGTATACGAACAGGCCGTAATCCGGATGCTCCACTGTAATATCATTAATCTTTATATCCCCGGTAGTTGAGACACGCATATCCTGATCCGAATTATTCTCAATGATGAAGTGGCAGTACCAACCGCCATCCTGAACATAGTTGACATAGTCGGCAGTAATCTTAATCCCTTTATCATCATAGAGAACCTGATCCAACTGATATTTCTCTTCTGCATCCGTGGTGGAGACATATGTTTCATCATCCGCTGAGGATGTATGGGATCCCACGAAATATGGAGCAAAATTCTTCACAAACATCAACAAAACCATCAGTGCCACGATTACACCTACGGCAATCGCCACTTTCCTGCCTGTGTCCGATTTTTCACTACCGGAAGTTTTGTCGATCTCAGAAGCTTTCTTCACCTTTGAATCCTGCCCCGACAGACTCTTTTTCAGAAATTCCATCTGGTCAGCCGTGATACGATTATCTTCCCCAGTATTACCGAACAGACTGCCCGCAGCCACATTCTTTTCCCCTGCATTAAGGGACAGAACTCCCGTAACCGGAGTCTTATCGATCACAGCATCATCCCCTACACTACCAGCTGTTCGGTCCACATTCACTTTTACCTGGCCACTCAGTAATTTCATTTGCATCCGCTTCAGATCAGCCAGCATCTCCCCGGCCGTCTGATAGCGATCTTCCTTCCTGAACTCGCAGGCCTTCAGGATGATTGCTGCCAACTCATCATCTAACAGACGTGGCATCGGAAATGGGCAGCGCTCTTCCTCCCGCTCGCTGTATCGTTTGAGATAACCGCCTTCCTCATCGTAGAAATCCTCTGCCACAAGCGGCTCATCTTCCCTTGCAAAGGGGAAGAAACCACCGTTACCCAGCACATACAGAATGATACCCAGGCTGTAGATATCCGTCCACGGTCCGCATTCATTATCGTCGAAATTCTGTTCCGGGGCACAATAGCCACTGGTGCCGGAAGCCCTTGTTTTCGTCGTCTTCCCATCGAACAGCTTGGATGAACCAAAATCACCCAGCACATAGGTCTTCAGGATATCATCCCAGAAGATGTTCTCAGGTTTGATATCGCGATGAACGACCCCCTTCTGAACTGTGCCGTCCCCCATCGGAAGCTGCTTGGTATGTGCATAACTCAAAGCCTCACAAATATCGATACCGATCGTGCAGATTGTCATAGGATCATACCAGTCAGCCGGATCACCGGTCTGTGCATATCTCTTATAGTGCTCCATCATCTCGGTATCGAGTGTCTTTTCATAACGGGGCATTGCCAGCAGCAGACTGCTTCCGCTTCCCGTGGCTGTCTCCCACTCGCACTCCTTATAGTCCAGAAGTGGTACGATATATTTGCACTCAGCGCCCAGAATATTCATATTCTGAACTTCGCGTTCGGTGACCTCTTTCAGTTTTTTACTGGCATGACGGGGGATTAGTATCTCCTTAATCGCCAGACGCCTGCCTGTCGACTTATCTCTGGCAGGTATCACACGGTTCCTGCCCTGTCCGTCACCCAGATCAGGACCATTTTCCAACTCTATATAATCAAAGAAATTTTTATAGTGATATCTCATGATCGATTTCCTCTAAAACATTTGTCACGTGCAGATACAAATCGTTCGTCCCAGACTGTATCCTGCCGTTTAGTTCCGCATCCACCATACCGTAGATCAACGCGCACTCCATCGGATTTCTTACATAAAGCGACTGCAAATGGGCCGCTTCGAGCATTTCATCCAGTTGTTCGCGGGTCTGGTTCAGATAGATGCCCAGTTCAATAACTTTATCCCTCCGTGGAAACCATTTCTCCTGAAAGATCTCATAGATGATATGCACCAGGGATGAGCTCATTTCCTGCATCATAGCAAAATAATGAATACTTTCCTCCTCAGTATCCTCACCATAGAGAGCATTGGCAGCCTTGTTATTCTCAGCCACCGCCTCCCGGACCAGATCGTAGAACCTACCGAAATTCACATCAGAATCTGCATTACACTTTCTGATGTACTGTTCAAGCGCCTCCGCCGATTCCTGACGCATCAGTTCCTTCCAGGCATCCCTCGTCTGACGCCTGATACCTGCTGCATGTGTCCTGTCCCCGGCCGTCTTCGCCAGCACCTGCTCCATACTCTCCATGAGTCTCTCGCATTCCTCATAAGTATGATCCAGTTCCTCGCTGTTCAGCACGTAGATGTAGACACAATCCTGCGGAATCTTCGGATATAATTCCGGATACTGACCATATCTCTGCAGAAAATGATTCATCTCGCTGATATTATAGCCCGCCGCGAAGCCAATCTTGATAAAGGCCTCTCTTGTTCTTGGCACAGCGCCCTTCTTCCATGATGCCACCATCGTATGTGATACGCCACACATCCTGGCCATCTTGGAATTCGAATACTTCTTCCGCATCATAATCTCGCCAATCTTCTCAGCCCACAGATTCTTCCTGTCTATCAGATGGTCAAGAATCTGTTTCCTGAGGTCGGTTATGTTGTCAATATCCAATAACAGTTCTTCGTAATATCTGGTCTCTGTTCCCACGTTTTATCCTTTTCTGATTATCTGTTGCTCTAAGTTACCTTAATTAGAATCAATGTCAGATTATCTTCTGCTCCCCGTCTCATGATCATCTCTGTCATACAGGCTACCCCTTCCTGCAAAGTCAGCTCGCCTGTCCCGATTTTTCCGATCACGCTCTCTATTTCCATATCTCCGCACTCACGATAGACCCCATCCGTACAAAGCAGATAGCAGTCCCCCACCATCACTTCGCCGTCCATACACTCCGGCTCGCAGGTACGTCTGGCATCCCACTGTCCGATATACTGTGTAAGCAGACGAGAATCCTCCTCATATTGATCACTGTCTTTTTCATAATAGCCAAGCCGTACTCGCATCTCTGCCAATGTGTAATCCTTCGTCAGTTGCTTAAGTCTGCCGCCACGCATGCGGTAACATCTGCTGTCCCCCAGATTCTGGAGAATATAATGATCATCTGACAGATATAAAATGACGCCGGTCGTTCCCGCCATTCCTGTGCCCGGAATGCCATCGATGATTGCACGGGAGGCTGTACGGAAAAGTTCTTTCAGTTCATCTTTTGTGACGGAATCATCCTCGATTGCTTTGCGGAAATCACGGTAAAAAACCTCAGCCGCTATACCGGAAGCCACAGCCCCGTATTCATAACCGCCCATGCCATCAAACACGCCGAAGAGACCTCCATCATATTCACCGTAAATCTCAATATGGGCTGCATCATTATCCCCGCCAATCCGATCCGGCAAAATGAAATGATCCTCATTCTGTGTTCTCACAAGCCCGGGATCACTGCAGGAGATTACTTTATATTTATAATTCAATGCTGATCCTCCTTATTTCAGATTCAATAGTACTATCTGCGTATAGAATAACATATATTCACAGAAGGATTTTCAGACGAAGTTTCAAAACCGTTTCCCGGACCCATTTGACAGCCTGAATCTTTACTTATCTTATTATGCCGTGCCACAAAAGTAAAGATTTTTGGAACTCCGTTGTGAAAGTTGCATGGAAAAAGCGCCCGGAACTCTTTTTCGTCCCGAGCGCTGATGCGTTACACAAGAAAGGCATCACACCTTAAAGCTCTAATATTTGTTTCTTTTTGTTGTCAAATTCTTCCTGAGAAATGATTCCCATGTCTAACAGTTCCTTATATTTCTTAATTTCATCTGCGCCGCTGCTTTTAACAATAACATCAGGCACCGGCATGTTACCCTGTGCTTCTCTTTTCTCTTCTATCATAGCATTCTTCTTTGCTTTGCGATTCAGCAGCAGCGTAAAAATGATTGAAAACAAGAAGAAAATATACAGACAGATTGGAAGTGCCTTAGTCGTATAATATCCGGTCCAATATTCCATCGGATTCGTGTATTTAAACCAAATCATTACATGATCAGCATCATACTGGTCGTAACCACCTACTTCCATTACATTGGCAAAGGATTCTCTGACAGCATCTTCACTTTCTGCCACAGCACTTGAATAAATTGTGTGAGAATTCAGTTTATGATAAACGGATCTGCACTGATCTGCATAAGAATCATCCTCGTCAATCCAGCTTGATCCGCCCATATCTGAAGCGACGCCGGCACAATAGAGACCAAACTGCTGCGCTTTTTTATAATAGCTATAGTCTGTAATAAATGAAACCAATGTTACGACAAGCAATATTGCGGCAAGAAGCCAGACAATCCATGTCTTCTTTCTCTGTATTATTTTTTTACTTTTCGATATGATAGTATTCTTTTCTTCCATCGCTGATTCCTTCCTTTCGAACAAGATAAAACGGTACATCTTATAACATACTCTTTTCCTAACTATAGCATATCGATTTTTTATCTCGTAGTATGATTGTTCAGCGATCATGCATTGGAAACAAGCCTTTAGGGGCTTCCAGCGTCCATTTTCAGACCATGGACTCACGCGTATCATAAAAAAAGAGCCTCTGTATTGATGCATCCATCAACACAAAGGCTCTTAAGTCTAGTCAATTCTCATCATCCTGCGTAGGCAATACCTTCGAAGAGCTTATCCTCTCGCTTATCATTTACCGTATGAACCGCATTCTTCTTATCATACTTCACATAAACACGGTAGATCGGCTGATCCGGATCGATCTGGGACAGATCCTCGGTGTAGAACTGGGTATAGCTGCCGGCACCGGACTGCTTCACCTTAGCGGAATTCACCTCCTGCAGGTCCACATAGCTCTCACCATCGGTTCTGACAAAGGTCAGATAGGTGTCCTTCTTGATCTTAGCAGATTCCACAACCTGTCCTGCCTCGTCCACCTGATCACAGGTCACACCTGCCTTGGTCTTAAGCACGATGCTGGAAGGTACCTGATAGCATGTATCATCACTGGCCGGATAACCTGCTGCATCTACATAGTAGGTCTTCTTGGCTCCGAATGTACTGAGCAGGGAGAAGGCACGAGCCAGCTCGAAGCTGGTCGGATCCGTGAACTTGATCTGCTCCTCTGTGGTAGTGATGGTGGAGCCTTCCTCATCCCAGCTGCTGTCAGTGTAAGGCAGAGAACCCTCGATGCTCTTCTTGGAATCGTAGGTCATATCCTTCAGATTCACAACTGCAACCTGGCTGTAATCCGCTTCACCGGTCTCAAAGATATACATATAATACTGATCATTGGCATGAACCACATAATTGGTCTCATAATAGCATTCATCGTCGATCACCAGTCTCTGATCCCCGGCCTTGACGATCCATTTCTGAACATCGTCCTCCTTACCCTTCTCTGTCAGGGTAACTCTCTCTCTGCTGCCGTCTCCGTCCACATCCAGGAGATTGGCACCGCCTGCCAGGTTGATCACATACTGATCCGGCACCTGAGTATATTTCTCTTCAAAGATGCCTTCATTGCCATTAAAGTTGATGGTGATGATCTGTGCGCCATCGGCGTAGGATCCCAGAACCTCCGGATTAAAATAAATGGTCACGCCCTCGCTGTCGATGGCCCAGTCCAGAGCGGTCGGATCTGTCAGATCGATATCCTTAAGATAAGTATCCAGATCCAGGAGATCCTCATAGGAATCTGCATATTTCTTCTGCAGCTTGGTCTTCACTTTACTGAAAAATGTATCGGTATCCTTAACGACATCGGTCAGAGCCAGTCGCTGGCCGGTCTGTGTGTCATAGTTAAGCCCGGTATAGGAGTAGCTTCCATGGGTTCCGCCATAGTAACCGCGGAATGCATGATAGATACTTACTACGCGGGAGTCCGCACGAAGAACAGAGGCCTCGATCTGGCTGTATGGATTCTGCGCTTCGGATTCCTCCTTCGGCATCTCCTTATAGGCAGCCAGCAGATCCTTCATCACCTGCTTCTGGTCCTTCTCCAGCTGTGTATTATATGCATCAAATGTCTTCTGCAGCTCCGGATAAAGAGCGGCATCTTCATCGGTCAGATTCATCGGAACATACTGCTGGGCAGCCTTCACGATGGTCCCGTCCTTATTATCCTTCTCGATGATAATCTCATTCAGCTTAATATGGACTGCTTCCACCGCACTGGAATCTGCCGTCTGCTCTGCATCCTGTCCATCCTGACTTACGGCCTCTGTCGCATTCTCGGAAGCAGCTTCCGTGGAAGCTTCTTCTGCTGTGGCCTGTTCATCCGCACTGCCTTCTGTGGAAGCCGCCTCTTCTGCCTGGCTTGCTGCCTCCTGGCTGATCTCTGTCGCAGCCTCCTGCTTTTCTGTCTCACTTGTTGTACTGCTGCAGGCACTTGCCATAGCCATGGTCGCTGCCAGAGCACATGCCAGCCATATCTTTTTTCTCATATTCCTGTCCTCCTGTCATCTTCTAAATCCGGGATTCTCTTACATATCCCGACCAGCAGCTTCGAATGCCACAGACTGCATACCGCAATTCTACATCAGATCCTATTCATCGGATGATACCTGAGCAGCTAATCTATGTTCCTTCGCATCCCTGCTGTTCTGATTCTACCACCATATCACGAATGCTTCTTTTACATTTTTCTGACAATCTTCTTAAAGGACATCGTCAGCATGTCAATATCCTGCCATGCCATACTTATGGTGGCCAATCATCTCTTTTTGTGCATACCTATTCTATCATCTCTGAATATTCAGAACAAGGGTCAGAATGCAAGAAAAGGCAGGATTCCATGAGAACACAGAATCCTGCCGAAAGCTTTCATTCATGAAGCGGTTCCTCTTCCATGTCATCTTCATGTCATGGATGAAACCGGATCATTCATGCTGCCATATTTTTATTTATCATGAATCTCTGCGTGGATCTCCTGCAGGGATTTCACCTGAGAGTCACCATGCTCCTTGACATAAGCGATACCCTTGGCAGTAACTCTGGCTGCTGCCATGGTTGTCATGTAAGGAATCTTAGCCTTGATGGCACCCTTTCTTAAGTAGGAGTCATCATTTACGGACTCTTTACCGGATGGGGAGTTGATGATCAGATCAATCTTACCATTGGTAATGAGGTCGAGGATATTCGGACGACCTTCCTGAAGCTTATTGACACGCTCTGCAGGGATGCCTGCCTCTGTGATCAGCTTATAGGTAGATCCTGTTGCGATGATCTTGAAGCCATCGTCATATAATCTCTGCGCAATCTCAACTACCTCAGGCTTATCCTTGCTGTTTACGGAGATCAGAGCAGTTCCGCCCAGTGGGAGGGTGGACTGGATTGCTTCCTGTGCCTTGAAGAAGGCTTCGCCATAGTTTGGAGATAAACCGAGAACCTCACCGGTGGATCTCATCTCCGGTCCGAGCAGTGGGTCAACTTCCTGGAACATCTTAAATGGGAAGGCAGCTTCCTTCACACCATAGTTCGGGATCTCCTGTTCCTTTAAGCCTGGTACAGGGGATGGATTACCGGTCAGCTCGGAAGTAACGATCTCTGTTGCCAGAGGTACCATACGGATGTTACATACCTTGGATACCAGCGGAACGGTACGGGATGCACGTGGGTTAGCCTCCAGTACATATACCTTGCCATTCTCGATAGCATACTGCATATTCATCAGACCACGAACGCCCATCTCACGAGCGATCTTCATGGTGTATTCTTTGATTCTTGCGACATTTTCTTCGGAGATATGTACGGAAGGAAGGATACATGCGGAGTCACCGGAATGTACGCCGGCCAGCTCGATATGCTCCATAACTGCAGGTACAAATACATGCTCTCCGTCAGAAATCGCATCTGCTTCACACTCTAAAGCGTGATTGAGGAAACGGTCGATCAGGATCGGACGGTCCGGAGTTACGCCAACAGCTGCTGCCATATAATCCTGCATGGATTCGTCATCATATACGACTTCCATACCACGTCCACCCAGTACGTAGGAAGGACGAACCATAACCGGATAACCGATCTGGTGAGCGATCTCCAGAGCTTCCTCGATGGTGGTTGCCATGCCTGCTTCCGGCATAGGAATCTCCAGCTTATCCATCATAGCGCGGAAGAGATCACGGTCCTCAGCCATATCGATAACTGCAGGGGAGGTACCCAGAATCTTCACACCGTTCTTCTCCAGGTCTGCTGCCAGGTTCAGAGGAGTCTGTCCGCCGAACTGAGCGATGACGCCGAGTGGTTTTTCTTTATTGTAAATGGATAATACATCTTCCAGTGTCAGTGGCTCGAAGTATAACTTATCGGAGGTATCATAGTCAGTGGATACCGTCTCCGGATTACAGTTAACGATGATGGTCTCGAAGCCTAACTTCTTCAGAGCCTTGGCTGCATGAACACAACAGTAGTCGAACTCGATACCCTGACCGATACGGTTCGGGCCGCCACCCAGGATCATAATCTTCTTATTATCGGATACCGGATTCTTATCTTCGGAATTATAGGTGGAGTAGTAGTAAGCGCTGTCCTTGGTACCACTTACGTGAACGCCTTCCCATGCTTCTTCCATACCAAGTGCAAGACGTCTGTTACGGATATCTTCCTCAGGTACTTCCAGGATCTGGCTTAAATATTTATCGGAGAAACCGTCCTTCTTGGCCTGGATGAGGGCTTCATCTGCAGGTACTGCACCCTTATGCTGCATGAGGGCTTCTTCCTCTTCCACTAACTCCTTCATCTGCTCGATGAAATATTTCTTTACCTTAGTGATGTCATAGATTTCATCTACGGTAGCGCCGGCACGAAGTGCTTCGTACATGATGAAATGTCTCTCACTGGTAGGGTTGATCAGCATCTTAAGAAGCTTCTCTTTACCTAATGTCTCAAAATTCTTAGCATGTCCTAAGCCGTAACGTCCTGTCTCCAGGGAACGGATAGCTTTCTGGAATGCTTCTTTATAATTCTTACCGATACTCATAACTTCACCAACGGCGCGCATCTGAGTACCCAGCTTATCTTCGATACCTTTGAACTTCTCGAAAGCCCAGCGAGCGAACTTGATTACCACATAATCTCCGTCCGGAACATATTTATCCAGTGTACCGTACTTACCACACTCGATATCCTTCAGAGTCAGACCGGTTGCCAGCATAGCGGATACTAAAGCGATCGGGAAACCGGTAGCCTTGGAAGCCAGTGCGGAGGATCTGGAGGTACGTGGGTTGATCTCGATGATGATGATTCTGTCACTTACCGGATCATGTGCGAACTGGCAGTTACATCCACCGATAACCTGAACGGCATCGACTACCTTATAAGCCTGCTCCTGTAAACGATCCATAACATCCTGGGAGATAGTCAGCATAGGAGCTGCACAGAAGGAGTCACCGGTATGAACGCCCATCGGGTCGATATTCTCGATGAAGCAGACAGTGATCATATTACCCTCGCTGTCACGAACAACCTCTAACTCAAGCTCTTCCCAACCGAGAACACATTCCTCTACCAGAACCTGTCCGACTAAGGATGCCTGAAGGCCACGTGCGCATACTGTCTTCAGTTCTTCTTTATTATATACGAGGCCGCCGCCTTCGCCACCCATGGTATAGGCAGGACGAAGAACAACCGGATAGCCCAGCTGATCTGCGATAGCCAGTGCCTCATCTACGGAATAGGATACTTCACTTCTTGCCATCTCGATTCCGAGAGAATCCATGGTCTTCTTAAACTCGATACGGTCCTCACCACGCTCGATGGCATCAACCTGTACACCAATAACCTTCACATTATATTTATCAAGGATGCCTTCTTTATAAAGCTCGGAACATAAGTTAAGACCGGACTGTCCTCCAAGATTAGGGAGTAAGGCATCTGGTCTTTCTTTTGCGATAATCTGCTCAAGTCGATGAACATTTAACGGTTCAATATATGTAATGTCAGCAATCTCAGGGTCTGTCATAATGGTAGCCGGGTTAGAGTTAACGAGCACGATCTCGTAACCTAAATTACGGAGAGCTTTACAAGCCTGCGTACCAGAATAGTCAAACTCACAAGCCTGTCCGATGATGATCGGGCCGGAACCAATAATCATAACTTTGTTAATATCTGTTCTCTTTGGCATAACGAATTCCTTTCCTTAAAACTCACTTTCTTAAGTTATCTGTACTATTATATAACATATTTAAGCAAATGGACAGAAAAAATTTATTTTGAATCGTAGAAATTCCTCTGGATAATTTTATATTTTTGTGCAATTTTTCAGGAATCAGATTTCATTTTCTGCATATTATGCAATACGGATTTTTAATATTCGAATAAATATGCAATCAGAACTGCATAGACAGAATCATTGATTCCAGTCCTGCCGGCTCCCGCCTGTTCAAGCCTGCCGCCTGGCCCGTAGAGTATCTGGTGAAGTCGATTACCTCTGGACAGCCGCCTTCCATCACAGAGTATTCAGCCATATTGAGAATTTATAATCTATATCGTGGATCATACTTCATGGGTCATACTTCATGAGTCATACTTCTTCCACGGTCAGTCGATGCTTTCGCTCAAATCTGCCCTCATTCATGGCACATACAGTATCCCAGCCGTTATTCTGGCCGGAGGACAGAAAAGCGTCGCATCTTGACAGCATATAAAGTGCATAAAAATAGTTGATATTATTATCCAGAACCCGGCTGTCGTACTCTTCTTCTGTGTAGATCTCCTTCTCCAGATCATTGATGATCTGCCCCTGATGGAATTCCGATGCTCTGTGCCTCTCCTGGGCGATGGCACGAAGCCTATGACCGTATCTGGCGACCATCTGATCCAGGATATCCTGATCTTCCGTCGCCAGAATCAGAAGCTCATAGCCATAATCCTCTACCCAGCGATCGATGAGCGGAATCATGTCCTCCACCGTCGCCTGCTGTCTGGAGCCGGTCATGCCGGTGGACTTATAATCGGTTCCTCTGATCAGAAGCCCCAGAGTTCTCTTCTCCTCTATCACTGCCTCTGCATACTCCTCCAGCTCCCTGCGGAATCTCTCCACGATAATATCCGGGTTCCATCCGCTCGCAATCTGATAATATCTCCAGGTCAGATAGACATAGGGGACCTTATCCACGATCAAGGTGTTGTCCTCTCTACTATCCTCTCGTCTGAAATTAAGACAAAAATATCTCTCCAGATCCGACACTCTGAACTTAGCGATATGATCTCCGTTATGGGCAATCTGCAGACCAAGCTGCCTTGCATATTCCTGATAGGTTGAGGTATTGATCAGGATTCCTCCGATACCCATGGCGGATCTTGCCATAGGATATGCAATATATTTCATATCCTGACGCTTTCTTCCCCGGAGCATATCCTGCAGGTAGAAAGCAGAGTGAAAAACAAAGAGGTCACTCTTCTTATTATAATTCTCATCTACCGTCTCTCCCTTACCGAAGCCCTTGCCCAAGGGACCGACCAAATAGATGGTTCTGTCAGCCTGGTTGTCATCTGCTATCTGACTATTATAAAATATCTCCTCAGAGAGGATATGTAATCGCGCATCCGGCTCGATAAACCACAAGATACGAGGATCTGCAAAATAGACCTCCCCATCCGTATAGCTCAGGACACTTCGGGCGATGGCGATACTGTATTCTGTCAGGGTGTAACAGACATATCGTCTGTAAGCCTGCAGGAATTCGATATCGATGGATTCTTCTTCATATTCATCATATTCTCTGTACTCCGGCAGCAGATTACCGGCATAGGCCGGAACACGATCTCCCAGCCACTCCGTATTGCCCTTATACAGGATGTCATAGGATGGGCCGGAATCATGGTATACATGGTAATAGGAATCTCCGTCAGCCAGTGCCTGGTGGAAGATCTGTGAGCTGTGCTCCAGGGTTTTTGCTTCTCTTTCTTTATCGTAATCTATGATAGTAAACATAAGGAATCTCTTTTCTTAAGGTAAATCTTCTGCAATCTGTCAGGGAATCTTACTCATGATATCATTATTTCATGAAAAAGAGCAAGCCCGCTTTAAGGCTTGCTCTATATAACCTATCAACCATGTAATTTCTTTGCCATCTCCAAAAGATCCGGATGAACGATCTCACCCTGATCCAGAACCTGCACGCCATCCAGCCATACAGAACAAGCTAAACTGATACCGTCACAGTGAGATGCTGCGTCGATACCTTCCGGCGGTGCATCACAGGCTGGTAAGTAACCGATACCCCACTCGGTGGAACCCCAGATACGCTCATCCTCTACGCAGACGCCGGTAAGCTGGGCATTGGGATGAACCCCATAGCATACATGGGCCATACGATACATAAGAGGATCGTTAAAATTAGCCAGCCAGGATTCGAACTGTTTGGCTTCTGCACCACCCTCTACTTTTACCACATAACCATCCTTGATGGTTAATTCGATCGGACTGGTCAGCTTACCGCAAGGTGGACAGAGAGATCCGTCATATACCAGTTTACCCTGGATGGTCTCATTAATCGGGAACCAGCAGATCTGACCCGGAAGATAAGCGGTACCTGGCTTTGTCAGAAGACCCAGTTCGCAATAATATGGACAGCGATCATCATTATCAAACTCCAGATCTGTGCCGGCTGGATTCGTGATGCGAACATGAGTGGAATCTGCAGTCATCTTCGTTAATTTTTCCTGGAACTCTCCTAAGAGATCTGCATCAAATCCGGACATAAGACGGATGAACATCTCACGATTCATACCTACCATATTCAGATGACGGAGATTCGGATTTCTCTTCACAGCAATCTCCTGCGCAGTGGAATAAAGGATCCAGTTATAACCGACTTCAATCCAGACATCGGAGGCACCGATTGCTTCACCCAATGCCTTATAATGAACATCCTGATCAGCATCTTTGCCGACACCACGTGGAGTCGGATACCACATAACCAGAACCTTGGCCCCCAGGGAATGTACCGCACCGGCCAGTGCTTCCACCACATCCTCTTCACACAGAGTATCTGCTGTGATGGCAACAGTTTCATCGGGCTGAATCTTGCACATGGATTTTACTACCATGTCTGCTGCTTTTGTAATCTCATATTGACGTAATCTTGGCATAATAACCTCCTATGATCATCTTTTATCAGTTATTCATATTCTCTTCATGGGAACCCATGCTCCCGGATTTCCGATCTCTTTACGATAGCATGCCGCTTCTCTTCTTCATCGCAATCGGACATGCGACCTCCCGGTCATGGCCAACCACTTCCAGAACAGGCCGTTTTTCTTTACATGACTCACATACATAAGGACAACGTGTGTGGAAATAACATCCGCTCGGTGGATGAATCGGACTTGGTACTGTTCCCTCCAGAATCTCCAGCTCATCAAAAGATTCATTCTCCAGAGTTGGAATCGAACCGAAGAGGGCTTCCGTATATGGATGATATGGATCTCGGAAAATGGCATCCGCATCTCCGAATTCCACTAATTTACCCAGATACATTACAGCAATCTTATCGGACATATAATGTACAACTCCCAGATCATGAGAAATCAGGATATAGGTCATATGAAGCTTCTTCTTCAATTCTTCCAGAAGTGTAAGAATCTGAGCCTGACTGAGAACATCCAGTGAAGAAGTCGGCTCATCCAGTATCAGAAGCTTTGGCTCGAGGATAATCGCCCTGGCGATAGCGATACGCTGTCTCTGTCCTGCACTGAATTCATGCGGATACTGGTAGGCTCCCTCCTTAGGCAGACCAACCAGCTCCAAGGTATCCTCCACCTTCTTCATAAAGGCTTCCCCTTTTAATTCCGGATGGAATACCTTAAGTGGTTCTCCCACGATATCCTTGAGCAGCCATCTTGGATCCAGCGACCAGAAGGGATCCTGGAAGACAATCTGTAATTCTTTTCTTAAGAAACGAAGTTCCTTCTCCTTCAGGTCTGTGATTTTATGACCATCGAAGAAGACCTGGCCGCCCGTCGCCTGTTCCAGACAGAGCAAGGTATTGACCAGAGTGGTCTTACCACAACCGGACTCTCCGACGATGCCTAAGGTTTCTCCCTGATAGAGGTCAATACTGACATCATCTACCGCCTTGACATGGGCGGTCACCTTACTGAAGAAACCGGAACGAATCGGATAATATTTCTTCAGATGCTCCAGCCTTAATAGTGGGTCTCCCTTGCAGCTTACCGGCTTCTTCTCCTTGTCCGGCAGAGACTGAAGCAGGCGTCTGGTATAAGCATTCTGCGGATGATGGATAATCTCTCTCGTCACTGCCTGCTCCACGATCCTGCCCTGATAGAGCAGTCCGACATGATCGCAGGTCAGTGTGACCAGATTCAGATTATTTGCGATATAGAGAACTGTTACCTGCATCTCCTTCTGCAAATCTGCCAGAAGCTTAAGGATACCGGCCTGAATCGTAACATCCAGGTTACGAGTCGGTTCATCTGCGATGAGAAACTCCGCACCACAAGACAAGGCGATGGCGATGATCACACGCTGTCTCTGCCCGCCGGATAACTCATGTGGGTACTTCTTCATGACATTTTCTGCGTCAGGAAGCTTTACCAGCCGAATCATATCGAGAGCCTTAGCTTCCGCCTCTTTTTTCTTCATATTCTGATTTTTTATGATGGCATTGCTTATCTGCTGTCCCACAGTAAATACCGGATTCAATGTGGACATAGGATCCTGGAATATCATAGCCATCTTCTTACCGCGGATATCCTCCATCTCACGAGAGGATTTCTTTAAGAGATCCACACCATCCAGTATGACGGAACCACTCTCGATCACTCCCGGCGGCATGGTGAGCAGTCTGAAGATGGTAAGAGCCAGAACACTTTTACCGGAACCACTCTCACCGACCAGACCATAGGCCTGGCCCTTCTCGATCTCAAGATGATCGATATGTAATACATTTTTTAACCCATCGACGGAACGAAAGGATACTTTCAAATCATTTATCTCAAAATAAGCCATGGAAATCCTCCTACTTGTTTCTCGTTCTTGGGTCCAGAATCTCACGAACACCATCACCGACTAAGTTAAAGGACAGTACGGTGAGGAAGATGACGATTCCCGGAAATACACTGTACCACCAGGCATTCATGAAATAGGTTTTACTGGTATTGATCATCAGACCCCACTCCGGAGTCGGTGCCTGGGCACCCAGACCTAAGAAGCTCAGGGAAGCCAGTGTCAGTATGATTCCACCCAGATCCATGGTAGCCTGTACAATGACAGGAGACATACAGTTGGGTACGATATGCTGAAATATAATCTTCCCCTGGGTATTACCAATGGCACGAGAAGCCTTAACAAAGGGCCTCTCCTTGAGGGAGATAGCCTGGCCTCTGACGATGCGGGCATACCATGGCCACCAGGAGATGGCGATGGCGATCAATGCATTTCTCAGGCTCGGTCCGGCGAAAGCTGCGATGACGATGGCCAGCAGCAGAGACGGGAAGCTTAAGAAGATATCACAGATTCTCATAATGACATCATCCACGATGCCACCCATCGCTCCGGCGATGGCTCCCAGTGGAATACCGATCAGCATAGCAAGACAGACTGCAGCCACGGAGGCCAGCAGAGAAATACGTGTTCCGTAAATGATACGACTGAAAATATCTCTTCCTAATTCATCCGTACCGAAGAGGTACTCTTTACAGGGTGCCATCAGTTTGGCAGAAGGATTGGTCATATCCTTAATATGCTCCGGATGCGGTGCAATCACCGGTGCCAGAATGGCAAGGATTATAAGAAATGCGATAAAAACCAGGGCTGCCAGAGTGAGCTTATTCCTTGCAAGCAGATAAAGATCGGTACGCAATTTATTTAATTTTGGTTTTAATGTTGTCATAATAACATGTCCTCCCATATGCTCTGCCAGCTGCTAGATACGGACACGAGGATCCAGTGCCACGATAATATCTGCCACAGTATTAAGGATAACGTAAGCGATTGCCGAAAAAAGCGTCACACCCATGATAGCCGGGTAATCCATATTCATAACCGCATCAGAGATATAACTTCCCAGACCGGGCCAGTTGAAGATAGACTCTACCAGGAAGGTATTTACCAGCGTATAACCGACCGACAGGGCCACGACGGTAACCGTCGGACCTAAGGAATTCTTCAAAGCATAGCTCCAGAGAATCTTACTGCGCTTGATGCCATAGGACTCCGCCGCTTTGATATAGTCCTCATTCAGGATCTCCAGGAGAGCCGAGCGGGTCATACGGGCTACCGTTCCGATGGGATAGAGAGCCAGTGTTACACAAGGCAGGATAATATGCAGTCCTGCATCCTTGAGACAGGCCAGATTCCCCGTGATGATGGAATCCAGTATCAGAAAGCCTGTGACATGGGGTACATTGCCAAAGAGCTGCATATCATTGCTGATACGTCCACCGATCGGCAGAATCATGAGAATACTGTAGAATAATAACTGCAATAGCATGGCTACCCAGAAGGTCGGCAGAGATACCGTACCCACAGAGAAGAATCTGCCGATATGATCGATCCAGGAATTCTTATGACTGGCTGTCAGCACACCAAGAGCCAGACCCAGAACAATGGCGAGGACTGTTCCCAACAGGACGAGCTCCAGAGTAGCCGGAGCATATTCCAGAATCTCTTCCGTAACAGATCGATGGGACTTAAGACTATTGCCCATATCTCCATGCAGGAGATCCTTCAGATAAATCCCCAGCTGAACCGGTATTGGTTTATCTAATCCTAATTCTTCTTCCGCTGCCGCCAGCTGCTCCGCTGTTGCACGACTGCCCACCCATTGTAAAGCCGGGTTGGAAGGAACCACTCTCGTTACAACAAATGTGATGATCACCACACCGATCAGCACAATCAGTCCCTGAAGAATACGCTTAATAATAAAATTTCTCAAAGTAAATCACTCCTTTTTGTGATTTTATATCTTAGGATAATTTTAAGAAATGCAGTCCCGGAATCGAGGACTGCATTTTCCTATACTGGCTGATTATTTCTAAAATCTGTCACACATCTGCCGGATCAGACAGAAGGCGGACCATAAAATCAACTACTGAGCTGCACGTGTACATTTCTGGAAGAATACCACGTTCGGATAAGAAGGATCATCCGCATAGCCCTGAATACTGCTGCTATATGCACGGTAATATACCTTATCATAGCAGTTGATGGATAAGCCCTGCTCCATAACCTCCTGCTGAGCTTCTACAAACTCTGCTGCAGCTGCGTCACGATCGGTACCAGCCAGAATATTGGCTGCATCGATCCTGGCATCAAATTCTTCATTATTATAGTATGAGAAATTGAAAGAGACCGGATCAATGGTATGATACATGCTGTAAAGGAAGGTATATGGACTCGGTACGTCCGGATACCAGAACATGAAAGCCAGATCCTGACATTCGTTCGGATCAGAGTTCTCACCTTTTTCTACATACATATCGCTGGTCAGTGGACTGATCTCCAGAGTGATACCAATCTTAGCGAGCTCGCTCTGATAGAGCTCTGCAATCTTACGCTCTGTCTCATCACCGGTTACATAGGTGACTTCCAGACTGAAACCGCCACCCTCGTAGCCAGCTTCTTTCAGAAGCTCTGCTGCCTTATCCAGATCATAGCTATACTGGAATACTTCATCACTGTGTCCCCAGAGACCTGCAGGAACCGGACCATAGGACTGGGTGCCGTTACCACCGATGACATAATCAATGACATCCTGATAAGGGAATGCATAGTTAATTGCCTGACGTACCTTCTGATCAGCCAGAGGGCCCTTCTTGGAATTTACAAGAATCATAAGATTCTCGAAAGAGTTGGTCTTAATGGTAGCAACCTTATCATTTCCTTCCAGTGCTTCCATATCTTCTACCGGAAGCTCAGAGACGAAGTCTGCTTCACCGGATTCTAACATCTGTCTTCTGGTAGAGGATTCGGAGGACTGCTGAAGGACAACCTTATCCAGAGAACCTTCCTGCCATTCATCCCAATAGTCATCAAACTTCGCCAGGATCAGCTGGGTATCTCCGGTTCTGCTTTCAATCATATATGGACCGGATCCTGCATCTACATCACCGTCAAAGAATTCTTCTCCTGCATCGCCGACAGCAGTAGGAGACATAATATAAGCACCATATGGTGAACAGCATGTCAGATCCATAGCACATTCATAAGATAAATTCATAATCAGAGTGTTGGCATCATCCTCAGCTACTTCGAAGGAATCCACCGCATCCCAGATAAAGGCTGCACCAAGTCCCATGTTCTTGGTTCTCTCGAAAGAGTATTTTACTGCCTCTGCATCTACATCAGTACCATCGTGGAACTTCATACCCTCACGGATATGGAAGGTCCAGGTCAGACCATCCTCACTGGATTTGTAGCTGTCACAAGCTACATATTCGCATTCGTCCGTCTCATAGTTGTATCGGAGTAAGGTATCATAGATATTGGCCAGGGATACGATGGAATTATTATAGTTAGAACTAGGATCCATGCCCAGGGCCGGCATATCGTAGGTTGCATAAACTGCGGTATTCATTGTGGAAGAATCCGTTGCAGCTGCACTGCCCGTGGAATCTTCACCTGATGAGTTACTGCTTCCGCATGCCGCCAGGCTGATCAGCATAGTGCCTGCCAATGCAAGGGAAAGAACTTTCTTCCATGTTATTCTCATGTCATTTTCTCCTTATAATATGTTATGTATGGTTACTTTAGTTTCTTATTCATAGTGATATTTTATGTATGGTTACTGCAGTTTCTGTGCATAATCTCATACTGTTACAGATTAACGAGATATGGTTAATCTGATCAGCGAGCGGATATATATTTCTGTAATCTTCCGCAGACTTTCGATACTCTGGGCCTCATCCGGCTGATGCATCAGATCCTCTTCATAGGGGAAAAGCGGTCCGAATGAAATGGAGTGAGGCAGGTCTCTGGCATAGGTCGCACCACCGATGGAGAATGGCATATTTTCATAATCCCCACTCACTTCCTGATAAGAGGTCAGCAGACACTGTACCAGATTACTGTCCACCGGAAGATACAGCATCGGAATGTAGAGGACCTCCTCATAATGGAAGCCTGCACTCTTCAGTTGTGCTGCGAATTCCTGCTGAATCGTCTCATAATCAACACTTACCGGCCAACGCACATTGGCCTTCATAGCAAATGTATTCTTAAGCCTCTCAATCGTTCCGATATTCAGAGTCAATACTCCGGAAATCTCATCCTCATATCTGCAGCCCAGTTTCTCTCCATTATAGGTCATACCAAAAGACCGATCGTAAACTTCCAGAAACTCCTGGCAGTCAAAAACGATACCACTATGGGCTAAAGTGCAGATCAAAGCGCTCAGGGCATTCCGCCCTAATTCCGGTTTCATGGCATGGCAGGCGGCGCCTGTTGTCTCGATTACAAGCTCTTCCTCTGTGATCTCAATCTTCCATTCTATCTCCACCGGATGTCCTGCCCCATCCAGGATCTTATCCTTCTCTGCCTCTATGGCCTCTTTGATATCGTGAAGATCCATGGTCTCAGATTGAATCCGGCAGCGTGCTATTCCGGGAACCATATTTCTGCCGGCACCACCCTGCAAGGATACGATCTCTGCCTGGGCACCTTCCCTGACTGCAAAATCATAGCTCAGATCAAAATCAATCAGACCCTTCTCACAATTCACCATAGGAAAATATCCATCCGGCACAAAGGATACGTCCGGGAGCCGATCCACTAGCTTGAGATAATGTTCGATACAGCGCAGACCTTCCTCTTCGTCTGCACCAATGATCATACGAATACTGACATCCTCAGGAATCAGATTCTCATCCATCAGATATTTTACGGCATACAAGCTGGCAACCAGTCCTCCTTTGTCATCGGAAGAACCGCGTCCGTAGATCCAGCCGTCTTTTATGACCGGCTCGAATGGATCACTATGCCAGCCCTCTCCGGCCGGAACCACATCAATATGCCCCATGATCCCTATCATGTAATCTCCTGTTCCGACAGTCAGATCTCCGGCATAATTATCAAAATTCCTGGACTTCATGCCCATACGCTCACCCAAGGCCAGAAAAGCCTCTAAGCCCTTACGTGGTCCCTCCCCGAAGGGCTGTCCGGTCTGCGCTGTGGACATATCCATGACAGATGGAATCCGAATCAGTTCACACAAATCTGATATCAGTCCATCCATATTATCCTTAACATAGCTTTTAATCTCCATATGAATCCCCTGATTTTTCTAAAATTATTCAGATAATCCTACTCTGTGTTTAATAAAATTTTATCGCTTTATCACGATAAAGTTTTATTATACAATAGTAAAATGATATCAATTATTGACCAAAAAATCTATGGATTCATTACAAAATTTTCCTGTATTTTTTGTATTTTTTACAAAGAGATGGATTTTTTATTTTTTCAGCACCATGAATTACGATGAAACAGATCAAATCAGACAGATATGATAACTAGATATCATTCAGAAAAGAATTAAGAGAAATATAACTACTATGGTAATAACAAGGAAGCAATCCCTGAGACGACTTGTCAAGGACTTTTTAATCAGCACCAAAAAGGTCAGCTATTGAACCAAACAATAGCTGACCACCCTTTGTACTTTCATTTTATTTAATCTTTTAAACATCCAATTGGGACAATCTTCACC
>R05__coassemble_370_pt1 | contig 22602 bp, 14 predicted proteins | sample R05__metabat2_low_PE_006 | metagenome-assembled genome bin R05
AATTGCTCTAAGTAAGGAAAAAGAGAAGAGATAGAGCAAGTCAGCAGAAAAGATAATTGCTCTATAGCAGAAAAAAGAGTAAAATAGAGCAAGTTACTGAAAAAAGATTACATGATATGGAATCAGGATTGCAAGGCGTGCCTGAGACAGATGCAGGAAGCTCGGGAAGTTGGATAAAAAACAAGCCTGCAACTTTGGCACACCACAGTTCCATGAAAGAAGGTTAATTATGGCGACATCACAGACAAAAGAAGATAAACGTATCTATACCTTAAGCACAGAGAAACCGGTCAAGGCGGTATTACAGCTGGGGCTGCCCCTGATTGCCGGTATGTTTATCATGGTATTATATAATCTGGTGGATACCTTTTTTATCGGTCTCATGAGAGATGATTATCAGCTGGCGGCGGTGAATCTGGCCTATCCGGTCATGATGGTCTCCATCGCCATCTCCAATATGGTGGGTACCGGAGCCGGCTCCCTGATCGCCAGAAGCATCGGAGCGGATCAGATGGAACGGGCGAATCGTACTCTGACCACAGGCTTCATCATGACGGTGGTCAACAGCACGATTCTGGCTGTTCTGGGCATGATTTTTCTGAATCCGATCGTAAAGGGCTTAGGAGCCCAGAGTAATACCATACTCTACACCAGTCAATATGTCTCCATCATCCTGATCGGCAGTCTCTTTACCATGGGTAATTATACCTTCGGACAGCTCCTGAGAAGTGAAGGCTCCGTGAAGTATTCCATCGCCGGCATGATACTGGGAACGGTGATGAATATCATCCTGGATCCCATCTTTATCTTCGGACTCAAGCTGGAGATCCGCGGTGCAGCCATCGCCACCATCCTGGGTAATGCATCCGGCATGCTGATCTCGCTCTGGTATTATATCCGTAAGAAGACCCTGCTTCGTCCATCCGTGAGATGCCTCTTTTCCGGCAAATCAGAGGAATCCATCTTTGCAATTATCAAGGAAATCTTCTGGGTAGGTGTTCCGGCCTCTCTGGAGACCTTGCTGACCTCCGCCGCCTATGTCGTCAATAATAATCTGGCCGTATCCTACGGAGAGCTGACGGTAGCGGCCATGGGTATCTCCCAGAAGATCATGTCCTGCGGCAGCTACATCTATCAGGGCTTTGCGGCTGGCAGTCAGCCACTTATGGGTTATAATTACGGAGCGAAGAATTACCGACGTATGCTGGATTGTCTGAAGGCCGGTGTGATGGTTGTCAGCGGCATCGAGCTCTGTGTTCTGCTGATCTACGGAACGACCGCTCCTTATCTGATCGGCATCTTTACTCAATCTCCGGAGGTCATCGCCAGCGGTTGCAAGATCCTCAGAGCCAATATGTGGATTCTGCCATTTGTCGGTTCCATCTCCATGAGCCGTACCTCCTTCCAGGCCATGGGCATGCCTCAATATGCCTTCGGCATCACCCTGACCCGCCAGCTCTTCCTCTATGTTCCTCTTCTCCTGATTCTGAATCATATCTTCGGATTCTACGGTATGATCTGGGCACAGCCGATCACGGAGCTTATCATGATGATCGTGGCAGTCAGTCTCCTGAGCAGAGTAATTAAAAAGAAAGAGAGCTTATCGGACTTGTAATTATCCTTTGATGGAAATATAATAAAATAAAACACACATGCGACTTTGTTGCACCACAAGGTATGAAGCACAGATACGGAGAGAAAATGATGAGAAGAAGAATGATGACAGGTCTGATGGCTTTTGCTCTGGCCTGCAGTTTATCTATGCCCACACAGGCAGTTCAGGCAGCTGGCTATGAGACCATGATCCTGGCGGAGTCAACAGACTCGACAGGGCAGACAGAAGGGAGCGAGCAGACAGATTCCACGGAGCAGACCAGCGGAGGAAGCGATTCGACAGTGTCAAGAAACGAAGAGAAGGATCCGACGGACCCAAGCGAGCAGAAGGATCCCACAGAAGCTACGACAGAAGAAGGGAATCCGACGGATTCCTCCACAGAGGACACAGATCCGACGGAGCCGACGACGGAAGAGGAGCCGGTCATCGTGCCGATTGCACCGACATGGTCCGGTAAGACCAGCTACACGGTAAAATATGCGAAGAATCGTAAGTTTACCCTGAATATAAAGACAGACAGTGACGGCAAGCTTAGCTATAAGAGCAGTAATACCGCCATAGCGAAGGTATCCTCCACGGGACAGGTCACCATCAAGAGTACCGGCTCCTGTACATTTACGGTTAAGGTTGCAGAGACAGAGCATTATAAGGCTGCAACGAAGAAGATTAAGCTTACCGTATGGAAGCGGACCAAGGCCCTGTCCTTCTCTGCTTCCTATCGTAAGAGCTCCTATTATAAGAAGATGACTAAGCTCAAGCTTACCGGAACGACCGCAGCCAATATGCTGAAGATCGCCCGCTCTCAGGTGGGCTATCACGAGAGCTCTTCCGCTTCCAATCTGACCGGCAGCTCCAAAGGGAAGAAGAATTATACAGAATTTGGCAGATTCTATGGTCTGAACGGTGAACCCTGGTGTGCCATGTTCGTCAACTGGGTCGCTCGTGTCAATGATGTCCCACTGACGGTGATCCCTAAGGAATGTGCTGTGCGCTATTACTGGAATGATTTTCAGCAAATGAAACGAACCCACACCTGGTCCTCCATCCGGACTGGCGCTTATCAGCCGCAGAAGGGTGACATCATCTTCTACAGCTATAGCTATAAGGCCGATACCCATCACATCGGTTATGTAGAGAAGGTGACCTACACCGGATCCAATGTCCGGATCAAGGTCGTGGAGGGCAATAAGGATAATGCCGTTCGCCGGATTACCATGAAGGTAAGCCGGACGAATAAGAAGGGCTATGTCAAGAGCAGGAAGATCTACATTACCGGCGTGGCATCCCCGGCTTATCAGTAGAATTGGATTTTTCCGGCATATATGTTAAGCTAGTGACATGGAACAGCTCAGCAGCTGTTATGAAAAAGTTGAGCAAGAGAAACAGGATAGCTTAAAAGCTGTCATGAAAAAGTTAAGCAAATGAAACAGAATAGCTTAAAAGCTGTTATCAAAAATGTGAAGAGACATTTTGGAGAAAATAGATCAGGAAATAGATCAGGAAATAGAGAGGAGATTCCATGAGATTTCGTAAGGTAGCATTTCTGGGAGCAGGAGCCCTGGCATCCTATATCATGTGGGGACTGGACCAGAAGAAGGAGATAGAATACTGTGTGGTAGCCAAAGATGAGAGAAAGGCCAGATATGAGAGAGACGGCTTTCTTATCAATGACCTGCTTTACCGTCCGGCCATACGGACACCGGAGGAGGCCCATGGTGCGGACCTGCTGATCGTGGCGACCAAATATAATTCCCTGCGTGAGGTTTTACCGGATATCCGAACCATCGTGGATGACCATACGACCGTAGTCAGCTTTCTCAATGGTATCGATAGCGAGGACATCATCGCCGAGGTCATTGGAGAAGAACCCATTCTTCATGCTGTCATGAAGGTAGCCTCGGAGCGTCGAGGTAATCAGGTGCGGTTCGATCCGGAGACAACCATCGGTATGATCTACGGAGAGAAGGATCTGTCTCGTGGCAGCGAGAGAGTGGAGGCCATGAATGAACTCTTCTCCGGCACAGGTTTACATTATCGTGGTACGGAGGATATCATTCGAGAGATCTGGTCTAAGTTCCGATTAAATGTACCGAATAATCAGGTCCAGGCCATCATTGGCTGCGGTGTTGGCGCTTACCAGGATAGCGAGCATGTCCGTTTTCTGCAGCAGAAGGTGCTGGCAGAGGTGGATCAGATCGCCGAGGCCAAGGGGATTCATTTCGACAACATGAATTCCTCTGCCAAGTTTGGCAGCAAGGTGCAGAATCGCGCCAGATATTCCACCCTGCAGGATCTTGATGCCGGGAGACATACCGAGGTAGATATGTTCTCCGGTGCCGTCATTCGTATGGGACAGGAGCTGGGGATTCCGACCCCTTATAATGAATTTGTCTTCCATGCCATCAAGGCCCTGGAAGAGAAGAATGACGGATTATTTGATTATGAATGATTCAGACACATGATTGATATGAATGAATCAGATCCATGATTGATATGAATGATTAGGATACATGATTCATGCAGATAATTCGTATGAATGATTAATAGAAATGATTGATTGGAGATTACTATGAAGTTTATACGCAAAAGAGGCCTGCCTCTTCTGGCGACCCTGCTGCTCATGATGGGCCTGGTGGTCATCGCTTATGTGGATCTTCGTTATGAGAACCAGAAGGCGGATCAGAGTCTGTCGGACCTGATCTCCTTTGAGGTAGAGGCCCCTTCGGGACAGACGGAGCTCGTCCATTGCTGGTACAGCAAGTCCAGGGATAAATATTTCGTTTATCTGCCATCCTATTGCCAGATGTCCGATGTGACGGTGAAGCAGACTTCCATGTCTACGGTATATCTGGGAGACAGCAAGATTCAGACAGGGGATAGCTGCCAGCAGTATGAGACCGGGCAGACCTACACGCTCTTGTCCAAGGGTCTGACGGAGAAGAAGGTCAGCCTGGAATTTGTCCATTCCGGCGGGGTAGCTACCATGTATATAGATACTCTGTCCGGCAGCAAGGAGTACATCGAGGCAGACAGAAGTAATGAAGAGTCCGCAGAGACCAGAATCTATCTGGCAGACGGAGAGCTGGATTACAGTGGCAGCATCAAGTCCATCAAATGTCGTGGCAATTCCAGCTATACGACCACAGATAAGAAGTCCTATAATATCAAGCTGGAGAACAGGGCAGATCTCCTGGGGATGGGATCGGAGAAGAAATGGTGTCTGATCTCCAATTATAATGATGTGGCCAATATGAACAATAAGCTGGTCTATCAGTTTGCTGAGGATATCGGTCTGGCTTATTCGCCGGCCTGCCAGTATGTGGACCTCTATCTGAATGGCACCTACAATGGGCTCTATCTCCTCTGTGAGAAGAATAATATCGGGGAGAATCGTATCGATATCTCTGAACCGACACAGAAGACATCCACTTCCTTCGTGGTCAGCAGGGAGCTGGAGGACCGATTGAAGGCGAGAAATCGTACTTTTGTATCCACAAAGAAGAAGAATTATTTCCGGATCCAGGAGCCGTCGGAGGTGACGGATGAGCAGAAGACGGAGATTCATGATACCATGCAGAGCATTGAGAATGCCATCGTCAGCCAAGATCATATCGATGAGGACACCGGTAAGTCCCTCTTTGACATGATCGATCTGGACTCCTGGGTGAAGAAATATATCCTGGAGGAGATCTTTGAGAGTATCGATGCCATGCAGTGCAGCCAGTTCTTCTATCGAGATAATACGACCATCGATGATAAAATCTATGCCGGACCGGTCTGGGACTTTAACTCAGCATTTGGTAATCCTCGCGGAGATATCGGTATCAAGAATCCACGAGTGCTCATGGCCAACAGATTTTATCTGGCCAGAGAGAATCATGAGAACTGGTTTTACTATCTCTATTATCAGAATGATACCTTCTATGAGAGGGTGAAAGAGATCTATCAGGAAGAGGTTCAGCCTGTTCTGGAGAAGCTGGCCAGTCAGGATATCACAGAACTGTCAGACGAGATAGCAGGAGCCAATGAGATGAATTATGTGCGATGGTTTGCAGCGGACAGCAAGGCCAAAACTATCGAGGAGACCAGAGATCGCATGATCGACTTCGCCAGTCAGAGACTGGAGTATCTGAATGAGGTCTGGATCGAGGGGAAGGATTACTGCCAGATTACCTACCGTACCCAGAAGAGTGCCAGATATGCTTATGTATCGGTTCTCAGGGGAGACTATCTGACAGAAGACATGCTGCCGGACTATCAGATCGGTCAGACCAGAGCCTCTGCCAAAGAGGAGGGCGTTACCCTGGAGTTTACCGGCTGGTATGATGTGAAGACCAAGGAAGCCTATGATTTCAGTAAGCCGGTGACGGAGAATCTCAGTCTCTATGCCAACTGGGTAGAGCAGGAATAAAGGATAAGAAACAGTTCAGAGTCTTTCAGATTTTTTTGAATGACTTCGAACTGTTTTTTCTTTTTGTCTGATGATAGGATGTAGACAGAAGAAACCGACCAATCTCAGAGACTATGATGGATAGGAAGCTGTATGGTTGATGAGATATCGCCTGGAAGAAGATATGGAGGAAAGCGATGGGAAGCATTCAGAAAGTGACAAAAGAATACGGGAAACCATTATTTGAGATTCGTTCTACGATCAATAAAGAGGAATATAAGAAACTATCCAGATCCACCCTGGATGAGTCGATATCCAGAGCTCAGTATAGCATGTATGCTTTATTTGCGGTGGCCGGCGGTATCCTTTTGTTAAGTGGTGGTACATTTTCCAATCTGGGAACCATGATTCTGGTATGTGGTCTGGGCATGGCGATTATGAGCTATGTGAATTCTGAACAGAAATTAGGTCAGATTTATGACAGTCAGGTAAAGAGTGGGGAAAATGTGAATCGTTATCTCTTTTATAAAGACTATATGCTTAAAAAAAATAAAAACGGCAGCAAAGAGATTGCCTATAAAGATATGACACAGCTTCTGGAGACAGGAGATACCATCGGTTTAATGGAAATGAAGTGTTTTGCAGCGATGATCGGAAAGGAAAACTGCTCACAGGATCAACTGCAGTTTATCCGTGAGACCATACCTGCAGAAAATCGCAGGCAGGCGGAAGAAGAGAGAATCAGAAACAGAAGATCCGTCCGGATTCGCAATGGAGTAATCGCAGCGGCTATCGCTCTTATAACGGTATTGGCCATCCTTCTGTGATGTCCTGCAGTAATGGGTATAAAGGACGAAAATGCGATGTCCTTCAGTAATGGATATAAAGAAGGAAAATGTAACATTTTCCTGTAATTATTATAAGGAATGAAGAATAAAAATGACCGCTCAGATTCTGATATGAATCGGTGAGCGGTCATTTTTTAATTCTGGCTTGATTTTATATATTCTCCTGCATCTCAGTATTGAGGAATCTTAATTGTCAGGAAGTTCGGCACCCGTCTGAGCACATTAATAAGCCCACTGTGTCAGCTTGGCACCCCAGGTCAGATAGCCGCCGTTTTTCGTATCTACCTTCTTCAGCTTCTTACCGCTGAGCTTAAACTTAAAGGTAGTGCTCTTCTTATAATATGCCTTCATCTTGCTGGCCTTGAGGGTTTTCGTGCCGATGGTGATCCTGCTGCCATCTGCACCATAATAGTATAAATATACCTTCTCCTTCACATTGCGGATGGATACGATATGGGTGCTGAACCAGGCACCGGTCAGGGTGATGGTATTGCCCTTCTTCACCAGCTTCTTTGGTCTCCAGTGAACAGCAAGCTCACTCTTATAAGCAGTGCTCTTCGGATTCAGATTATAGCTGTATTTGTAGGTCTTATTATTCTTCGTGGCCTTCTTCGCCGCAGTAGCTACCTTGTTATTGGTATTCTTCTTATCCGCTACCACTAATTTATATTTCTTCTTGGCAGCCCCCTTGACCTTATAATTGAATACATAGACGCTCTTGCCGGTATTGGTGATGGTCTTTACCTTCTTACTGCCGGCATAGAGATAGAATACAGTCGTACCCTTGGCAACATTGGACCACGCCGGTCGGAAGGTAACATTTACCAGATTATCCGAGATGGCTGTCACAGTGAAGGTAAGAGGCTTCACCGGGCCCACATAAGTGGAGGAGCTGCTGCTGCCGGAACCGGAACCGGAGGAGGAGCTTACATACTTGTAATTACATTTGGAACAAATGCTGTTCACTAAGGAGTGATTCTCTAAAGTATATTCACTGCAGTTACTGCAATAGACTTTATGCTGAGAACTGCTGTAGGATTCGCAGGAGCCGGTATAGGAGTGACCGGTCGCCTCCACGATATCATACTTTTTCGTGTAGGAGCAGAGGGAGCACTGACTGGTGGTGTAGCCGGAAGTGGTGCAGGTTGCAGGGACAGTGGTCACATTGGTCCAGGAATGGGAGACATAGCTGGTGCTTGTTCCGTTGGTGGACTTAGGAGATAAACAGCAATTGAAACAGGTTAAGGTTGTGGTTCTGATGCACTGACTCTCATTGGCATAGCTATATGTGTATACATTACTATAGCTATGGACGTGATAGTAGATGGTCGGAGAAGCGTAACGACTACTGGAGCTTACGGCAAAGAGAACGCTGGTACCGGAAGTGACCTCATGCCAGCCACTGGCCAGGGAGCCGGTTACAGTAGAGTTGCTGCCTTCTCTCCAGCTGGTAGCCGTAGGAATCTTAATACAGCCTGTCTTCGGCACGGTGAAGCGGACATATACCGAACCGATATTGCCACCGTCATAGAGATTGCTCAATGTAGTAGCATATCCGGTGGATGTGGCACTAGAGTAGGTACCGGAGAAGGTAAGCGTATGCGGGGATGATGAATTGCCGGTGCTGCTGCTCACGTTGATGGTGGCATGTGCCTGATAGGCAGGCAGGATGCCGGCGAAGAGCAGGCAGATTAAGAGCAGAAGATGTTTCATTTTTTTCATATCATGGTCTCCTTGATCATAGATGGAATGGATTCTATTATCTTTGATAATAGATTATCGTTGCAATGCTTCTCTTATCATTATATGTGAAAATATGGAAGATTTCAACATAAAATGAAACGGAATTGCAATATAAGAGAAACCATATTGACGCGATGTAGGGGGATATGAGTATTCAGGATAATAGTCCGGAATAGGAATGTTGGCAGGAATTGCGAGGCTGTGAAAGACAATAGTCCGGAATAGGAATGTTGGCAGGAATTGCAAGGCTGTGAAAGACCATAGTCCGGAATAGGAATGTTGGCAGGAATTGCGAGGATCTGAAGGACGGAGAAGGATTGTGGTGCTTTGTATGGTGTGGTGCTTCATATGTTGTGGAAACTACGAAGATTGCATGGCTGTTTTATCTGAGGTGGGTAATTGCTCTAGATGAGCGTAGAGAGGCAGGATAGAGCAAGAGGAGGAGACAAAAACTTGCTCTATACGCGAGGAAAGAGGCAGGATAGAGCAAGTGGAGAGACGGGAAACTTGCTCTATGCGTGAGGAAAGAGGCAGGATAGAGCAAGTGGAGAGACGGGAAACTTGCTCTATGCGTGAGGAAAGAGGCGGGATAGAGCAAGTGGAGAGACGGGACATTGCTCTATATGAGTGAAAAAAGCTGGGATAGAGCAAGGAGAATGGCAACTGGACTTGCTCCATATATATTAATTAACCATATATAGAGCAAGTGAAGTGAGAAAAGGCTTGCTCTAAGAACATGAAAAGGTAAGATATAGAGCAATGTGAGCGGGAAAAGGCTTGCTCTAAATGCATAAAAAGATAAGATGTAGAGCAATATGAGAGGCAAAGGACTTGCTCTATGCATATGAAAAGATGAAAGATAGAGCAAGTAGCATCAGGGAGGCTTGCTCGATGGGGATAAATATCATAAAATATGAATAGTAATGCCAATTAAATATAAGAATATCTCGAAAATGTATGTAGATTCAAATAGGATTAAGTGACAGCATCGCCGTTCGGAATACACTACGAAGAGTCACCAGCCAGTCTTGTTTAGAAAGGAAGCCATCTATGGAAGAAAAATTAAGTATCTTATACCCTGAGAATCTGGATCCGTCCTCCTATCGTTCCATGTCAGAGGAAGCCTGGCATGATCTGGGCATGGATCAGATCTGTCAGCAATTATCCGCACAGGCGGACGACAGACGTATCGTCCGTCAGGTCATGTCCTATCTGTCCCCGGACCCACGTGTGGCCTCCTACCGGGCAGATGTGTTTGAGGATATCATGAAAAATGTATCTCTTCAGGAGCAGATCGTGGAGATCCTGAATCAGGTCGGAGAGCTGCAGGAATATATGAGCCTGAAACGTAACCTCAACGAGATGGATAATCTCTGGACACTTATGCGCCGTCTGAAGGAGGTGCAGGATTACATCTCCTGCGTGGAGAGATTACAGGCATGTTTAAGTCAGGTAGAATTAAAATCCCAGGGACTGATTCGCCTCAGAGATTATGTGGAGCAGATCAGTGGGGATTGTTTCTTCCGGGAATTAAAAGAAGATATCTCCTGCCTGCGACTGGAGACCAGGAAGGTAAAGAGTATCACCCTGGGTCTGAATCTGGGGGAATATTACGATATCATAAATGTCGGTGTCGTATCGATCAATGATAAGCCTTATACTAAGTCCGGCATCTTATCCAACTTCTCCCGTAAGATCATGGGTGGTGATCAGATTCAGCAGGGGACGGAGTCGAAGAATCATTACAGCTATGAACCTATCGTAAATCAGACCAGAGCAGGACTGGACCCATCCGGCACGGCGACACGCTCCCTGGTCTCAGCGGCCAATCCCCTGATGGGACTGACCATGAGTATGGCCAGCGTTGCACCGAAGACGCCGGAGAGCAGTATCGTGGAGCATCTGAATCAGGTGACAACCAAGATGCTGGCTGGCTCCGTCAAGCGTTTAAAGGAAGTCTTATCCCGTTATGCGACCGTAAATATCTTCTCGATCTCCGGTCTCATCCCTGAGTTCCGTTACTATATCCTTTGGGCAGGCTATATGAGACAGCTTCAGCATCAGGGCTATCTCCTGTCTAAGGCAGAGGCAGTCGGACCGAAGCAAGAGCAAGCCGAGACGCCGGAATCAGACCGGACCGATGCAAGAAGAGGTAGGATAGAATCAGACCGAACCGTAGCAAGAGCAGGTAGGATAGAATCAGAACGGCCCGAAACAGATGAGCAGACCGTAAGCCCGGATTGTGAACGGACCAGAATGCAGGCAGTCGATGTTTATAATCTCAAGCTGGCAGCGGTAAGCCAGGTGGATCCGTCAGAGATTGTGTTAAATGACCTGGACTTCACGGATCAGCACAGCCTCTATCTTCTGACAGGAGCCAACCGCGGAGGCAAGACTACGATCACCCAGACCATCGGCCAGCTCTACGTTCTGGCCCAGGCTGGTATCTTCATCCCCGGACGACAATTCATCTACTGTCCGGTCGATGCCATCTATACCCATTTTCCTGCAGATGAAGATAAAACCATGAATTACGGCCGACTGGGAGAGGAGTGCAGCCGTTTCCGTGATCTCTATAAGGAGAGCACGGCAGACAGCCTGATTCTCTTAAATGAATCCTTCTCCACCACATCCTTCGAGGAGGGCTATTATATCGCCAGAGATGCCATCCGCGCCATCCTGGATAAGGGCTGCCGTACCATCTACAATACCCATATGCATAAGCTGGCTCAGGATGTGGATCAGATGAATGCTGACAGCCACAGTCCGTCCAGAGCCGTCTCCCTCATCGTAAAGGCGGAGGAGGGACGACGCTCCTATAAGGTGGAGATCGCCCCTGCCCAGGGACAGTCCATGGCCATGGATATCGCCAGAAAATATGGTGTGACCTACGAACAGCTGATGGAAGAATAGGGAGCTTGTATCATAGGGCCACTTGACCTGTAAAAAGAATACGAATAAAATAAAAAAAGAGTTTTCCGTAAGGATAGGGCAATAATCCTGCCCGGGGATGGCATAGTCTTATCAAAGAGATAGCACTTTAGAAGGATTCACTTAACATTTAAGATGGAATTCACTTAAGTCATTTAACCCATTAACACACAAGAGAAAGAGAGAAAGAGATGAATATCGGGAGAAGAGTAGGTTTGATTATGGCAGGCTTGGTCTGCGCTTTTTTACTGTCTGTTATAATTCCACATCAGGGACAGGCAGCCAGCACCACATTTAAGTATCGTTACGGAGTGTTTCTGGACGTGGATATCGACCACGATGAAGCCAAAGAGGTAGCGGCAGCAATCACCAAGATGGATGATTATCGTATCGTTGTCATCGATGCCCAGGAATTTACTGCAGAGGAGATCGAGACCCTTCACGAGAAGGGACACATTGTCTGGTCCTACATGAATGTGGGAGCCCTGGAGGAGGAACGTTCCGATTATAAGACCTATAAGAGCCTGATGATCGGTTTCTACGATGACTGGGACGAACTCTGGATGGATACTGGTAATGCCACCTGGCAGAAATTTATTGTATCTACTCTTATGCCGCAGCTGATCGCCAAGGGTGTGGATGGTTTCTATATCGATAATGCCGATGTCTATGGCGCAGACGAAGTGGAGGATTATCTGACGGATGATCTGAAGCTGACTACAGCAAATGCGACCAAGAGGATGACAGCTGTTTATAATGGTCTGATTACCATCCTCAAGGCAGTAAAAGCCACCGGTAAATATGTCTTACTGAATGGTGGCGATGTCTTCGTCCAGAAATATATCGAGAACGGCGGCAAGCTTTCTGATATCATCAGTGCGGTACATCAGGAAAATGTATTCACCACCCATAACTGCGGTACAGCCAGCTCCAGCAATACCAAGTATTTTAAAGAATATCTGGCTAAGGTGAAAGAACTCGGCACTCCGGTCTATATGCTGGAGTATACCACCAGCAGCACGACATTGAAGACAATCGCATCCTATGCGGATACCAACGGCTTCATCTATTATGCCTCCAAGAATAAAGATCTGAAATTAGGTCGTCTCATGGGAGCCACAGCGGATAGCAGCTCAATCGCCATTGCAGCCGAGTCCATCTATGATAAAGTGGCCGTATTATCCAAGGATTCCTATACCTATAACGGCACTTACCGTACACCGAAGGTGACCGTAAGCGGCCTGGTATCCGGTCAGGACTATACCGTAAGCTATGCCAATAATAAGAAGGTAGGTCTGGCAACTGTCACCATCACAGGAAGAGGTGCTTATGTCGGTGTCATTAAGAAGACCTTTAAAATCTTCCCGAAGACACCAAAGATCCGCAAGGTAAAGGTCGGCAGCAAGAAGTTCAAGATAACCATGAAGGTCAAAGCATCTGCTCTGGGTGCAAGCTACTATCAGATTGCTTATAAAGTGAAAGGTAGTTCCGGTTATACTAAGGTAAATACCACTTCCATCAGTAAAACCATCAAGTCTCTGAAGAAGGGTAAATACTATAAGATTAAGGTCAGAGCTTATAAGAAGGTAAATGGCGTGAAATATTACGGCGCATGGAGTACTTCTGTGGTAAGTAAGAAGATTAAGTAAAGGAGAGTGCGTAGTATGATGAAAAAAAAGCATATTACGCAATTGGCACTAATCTTTCTATGCTGTTGTTTTTTATATATGACAAATATGACGTGTCAGGCTGAAGAGTCTTACTCTGTAGTTGCAAGTGGAGATAAAGATGGTGTTCATTGGGAAATAGACACGGAAGGGACGATGACTTTTAGTGGTGAGGGTGTAGTTCCCGGACATTTTTGGAGATATTCCGGACCATCAGCCGATTATGATGTAAGTTCAGATGTATATAATAATAGTGAATATTACGAACCTGATCTGCCACTGGATAATCCCTGGGGAGATTATGTTAATGATATCCGAAAAGTCATTATCAATGAAGGAATCGTAGGTATTAAGGGTGGTGCATTCAGTTCTTGTGTTAACCTGACAGAGGTGATTCTGCCGGATAGTTTAAAATGGATTAATCCTTGTTCTTTTGAAGGATGCAAAGCTTTAAAAGCAATTGATATACCGGAATCAGTGACAAGTATTGGAATGGCAGCATTTTCCGGAAGTGGCCTGGAAAGCATAACGATTCCTGAAAATGTAATATCAGTTGGCAGCGGTTCTTTTGCTTACTGTAGTGATCTTAAGAGTGTGGAGTGGCATGGTACTCCGGAATGTGTAAAAGCAGGAACTTTCTACAGGTGCAGTTCGCTCGAATTGATGAATCTTCCGGATAGTGTAACCTATATTGATTCTTATGCATTTTCCTATTGCAGTAATCTTAAAAAAATAAAATTTGGTGAGAATTTCTATAATATTATGGAATCTGCATTTTCGGGATGTAGTAAATTGGAAGAAGTTCAGATATTGACGAAAAATACGTCTATAGATTTTGGAGAGGAATCTACGGAAAGCTTTAAAACTGTACAAAAAGTGATATATTATCAGCAATCAAATGTATCAGGTGGCTTTGATTCTGTATTAAATCGTTACTTTAAGAATGCGATTCAGATACCGATTGATGAGGATGGAAACCCAGTTTACAGTAAGATGGGTGCTTCCGACTCGATAAAATTTATGCCGAAACTTACTGGGATATCTGTTTCAGATAATAAGATTACGATTGCGTGGTCTTCGGTAACAGGGGCCAATTACTATAATATCTATATTAAAATCGGATCTGGTACATGGCAGAAGTGCGCAAGTGAGATAAAAGGAAGCAATTATACTTACACCGGTAAGTTGGGATATACCTATTCCTTTACAGTGAAATCTGTGAAAAATGGAAAATATAGCGCACATGATACAAAGGGTTTGACGATAAAAGTACTTGAAAGGCCTGTACCTGTAAGTGTTGCGAATACTTCTGATGGTATTCGACTTAAGTGGACGAAAGTTAAGGGAGCTGTCAAATACAATGTATATAGAAAGGTAAAAGGTGGCAAGTGGTGTAAGATTGGTTATTCTGCAAGCAGGAATTATACAGATATCAGGGTAAATGCAGGAAAAAACTATTATTACACAGTGAGAGCGGTATGTGGTAAGTCAATCAGCGGATATTATGATGGAGAATCTGCACTAAATATCACCAGACTTACCAATCCGAAGATAACAAAGCTTAAGAAGAGCAGTTCAGGTATTAAGCTGACATGGAAGAAGGTCACCGGTGCAAAAGAATATTATATATATAGAAAGACCAAAAAAGGAACTTATGTCAAGGTTGGGAAAACGTCTGCCTTAAGTTTTATGGATATAACAGTAAAAAATAAAGGAACCTATTACTATACCGTAAGAGCAAAGAGGGATCATTCCATAAGTGCATATAATAAAGGAATATCACACCGTTAAATTCCAGCAAAAAGGGCTGTTGCAGATTATAATCAGCCCCTGTCAATCAGACAGGGTGGCAGATCAAATTTCGCAACAGCCCTTTTCTTGTCATGAAAGCAGAATAACGTGCCGGTGGCAGGTTTTCTGCTTTCTTAATATGCGCACAAGTCGCATCAAATGTTTTGATTCTCTTAAGCTTCTGCTTCTACATGGGAGTTGATCTCAGCGAAGAGGTCAGCGATGAGTGCCTGGACTTCCGACTGGATATCCTCGATGGCTACCAGCTTGGATACGCTCTTATCACGAGTGGTAAGCTCTACCTGGCCATTCTTCAGATTCTTTGGTCCCACGGTGATACGAACCGGAACACCCAGCAGGTCAGCATCTGCAAACATAGCACCGGCACGAACCTTACGGTCATCGTAGATCACCTCGACACCGGCAGCCTGCAGATCGGCATAGATCTTATCGCTGGCTTCCTTACATTCTGCCTGATCCACACGCATACAGCACAGATGTACCTGCCATGGAGCGATGGAGATCGGCCAGATTGGTCCCCAGTTATCATGTCTTGCTTCACATACGGAGGCAGCCAGACGGCCGACACCGATACCATAGCAGCCCATGATCGGAGTCTTGGCAGCACCATCCTCATCAGTGAAGGTCATACCCATGGACTTGGTATACTTGGTTCCTAACTGGAAGATGTTACCAACCTCGATACCACGGCTGACGCGGATGGTCTTCTTTCCACAGCATGGGCAGATACCGCCGGTCTGGATCTTGGATACATCGACATATTCCACATCGCCGATATCGCGCTTGATATTGAGACCCACATAATGGTAATCCTCTTCGTTGGCACCACAGCAGAGGCTCTCGATGCCCTCTAAGGACTTATCATAGATGATCTGGCAGTCCGCATTCTGCTTGTAAGGACCGCAGAAGCCGGCTACTAAGCCACATTCCGGAGTGATATTGGCAGCATGTACCTTCTCACCCAGATAATTGGTAAGCTTGGTTTCATTTACTTCATAATCACCGCGGGTGAAGACAACCACATAAGCATCATCCATGTTCTTCTGATACATAACTGCCTTACAGGATTCCTCTACCTTGCTGTTTAAGAACTTGCATACATCCTCGATGGTCTTGCAGTGAGGAGTGAGCACCTTCTGAAGTTCTGCAGCCGGAGCACAGCCACTGTTATCCACCTTGTTATCGGCAGCTTCCATATTTGCGCTGTAGCCACACTCATCACAGAGTACGATGGAGTCCTCGCCGGCATCAGCCAGTAACATATATTCGTGGGATACGGATCCACCCATCATACCGGAGTCGGACTTGACCGTGATAACCTCAGGCACACCGGCTCTCTGGAAGATACGATTATAAGCCTTATAGCATCTGTCATAATAACGGTCGAGATCCTCCTGGGAGGTATGGAAGGAGTAGGCATCCTTCATGGTGAACTCACGAACACGGATCAGACCGGCACGTGGACGAGCCTCGTCACGGAACTTGGTCTGAATCTGATAGATCATAAATGGATATCTGGTGTAGGTATTACCATACTCTCTGACTAACTGTACGGCAGCCTCCTCATGTGTCATACCTAATACCATCTGGCTGTTGTTACGGTCCTTAAAGCGGAGCAGTTCCTCTCCGACACTCTCAAAACGACCGGATTCTTCCCATAAGCTGCCAGGTAATGCCACAGGGAAGAGAACCTCCTGACCATCGATGGCATCCATCTCTTCACGGATGATACGCTCGATCTTCTGGGTGATACGACGCATCGGAGGGTATAAGGAATAGATACCATTGGCAACATATTTGATATAACCACCTCTTACAGAAAATGCGTGGCTGTCGATGACGCAGTCGGATGGGCGCTCTTTAAAACGATCGCCGATAAGATTTTTAAGCTTCATAATATAATGTCCTTTCTATAATATATTTCTGAAAATGTTTCACAGCGTGCCAACACACACATGCGACTCTTGTCGCATTTCAGGATATGAAGCACCACGGAATTTCTCCGTCCTTCGGACTCACGCGTATCATTAAAAAGATCCCCTATTCCGATAGGAATAAGGGATCGATTCTTACATATAACCGATGGTACCACCCTGCTTAGATTCTGACTTCAGAATCTCACTCATTGGCCCGTTAACGCCGGGGGACGCTGTGGATTAGACAGAGCTCGGAGGGCAGGTTCAACAGGCAGGCATGCGATATCTCTCAGCACCGATCCGATCGGGATATCTTCTCTGGGGCATGGATGACAAGTCTACTATTCCTCTTCATAGCCTATGTATAAGAATATAGTTTTTTACAGGGGTATTTGTCAAGTCTTATTCTGAAAAAACTTCATACATTAGCCCTTCGGGCTTCCGGCATCCATTTTCAGACCATGGACTCACGCGTATCCTGCGATCTTCGCGGCACCATAGTGGTTGATACGCGTAACGGAATTGTTTCGTTGCTAAAGCAACTTCCACAATTCCTCCAACAAAAAACTTCGGATTTCTCACACATCTGCGCTCTGCTTGATGTGTAATCCTCAGTTTTTGTTGGTTCGCCATAGTCTGAAAAATCACGCAAATGAACCCAAGGGCTCCTTTGCGCTCATTTTCAGACCATGGACTCACGCGTATCATAAATGTGATAATTTTGTGAAAGTTTTTTTATTTCTATGGTATTTTTTTTATTCTGTGTTACAATGATATCCGGTATGTCACTTTCCATCTGCCTTGGACCGGATGGAAGGACAAATATATATATGAGGTAATAAGAATATGAAAAAAAGACTTTTTACATCCATGATCTTAACCTGCGCGATGGCTACCACATTGGGCCTGGCAGGATGTGGTTCTTCCACAGCATCCAATGAACCGATCAGTGATGACAATATCAAGGTAAACCAGTACATGGGTCTTGAGGTACAGACCGTAGATAAGACCGAGGTTACAGATGATCTGGTGGATTCCACTATCCAGGATAATCTCTCTTCCAATACGACCTATGATGCAGTGGACCGTGAAGCCCAGGATGGCGACCAGGTAAATATCGATTATGTTGGTAAGCTGGACGGTGAGGCATTTGACGGTGGTTCTGCAGAGGGTTATGATCTGACGCTCGGTTCCGGTACCTTTATCGGTGCAGACGGTGATTATAAGGGCTTCGAGGAGCAGATCGTCGGCCATAAGGCAGGGGAGAAGTTCGATATCGAAGTGAAGTTCTCCGACGACTACGGTTCCGAGGATCTGGCAGGTCAGGTTGCTACATTTACCATTACACTGAATGAAGTAAAAGAGGCCAATACTCCGGAGCTTACCGATGAGACCGTGGCTACTTTAAGCTCCACTGCCACTACAGTGGATGAATATAAGGAAGAGATTAAGACTCAGCTCGAAGAGCAGTACGAGGAAGAATATAATAATACACTGCAGCAGGAAGTATGTACCGCTTTACTGGATAATACTACCATCATTGGTGATCTGCAGTCCGAGATCGATGACTACTATGACCAGCAGTACTCCTACTATGAGAGCTATGCGACCATGTATGGTACCGATATGGATACCTTCTGCCAGACCTATATGGGCATGACAGCAGAGGATTTCCAGGCTCAGTTAAAGGAGACTGCAGAGAAGTCCATCAAGTTCCAGCATGCCTGTGATCTGATCGCAGAGGATGCAGGACTGACCTTATCCGATGAAGAATTCACAGAGAAGGCTACTGCACTGGCAGAAGAGTATGGTTATACCGATTCTACAGAGGCAGCAGAGGCTTCTACTGCAGCAGAAGCTTCTACCGCTGAGGAAGCCAGCACAGAGGCAGCTTCCGCACTGGATCAGTTTCTGGAGCAGTATGGCGAGGATGCTGTCAGAGATTACCTGACAGAGGAAGCCGTTATGGATTATCTGGTAGAGAACTGTGTTGAGACAGATAACCCTACGACCGTAGAAGTGGAAGAGACCACAGCAGCCGATGAGGCATCCACCGGCGCAGAGGAAGCTGCTACGGAAGCAGCTGCAGAGGCTGCGACCGAAGCCAAATAATTTAAGCCATGTCGCAAAATCTCCGTGAATGCAGTCATTTGACGGAATAAGGACAGGTAAGAATTCAGCATATCACCCCTCATAGCTTACAGGAAGGCATAAGCGCGCCGTAAGATATGAGGGGTTTTCTTGTGTGGATTTCTCTTCTGTGATATCTTATATATGAGACCGGATCAGTCGATGAGAGTGTTTTAAACATGTCTCATAACAGAGTCGATTAGGACAAATCATAGAGACTTATAGCTGTCCTGATAATAGAGTCGGCGAAAAGAGATCATAGAGACTCATAGTTGTCTCGATAGCTGAGCAGATGCGAATAGGTTTGATTCATCCGGAGAATACAAGAGATAAGAGGAATTTATATGAAGGCGATGGCCAGTGATTTTGACGGAACATTATATTTTATGTTTAAGGAAGAGCATTACAGACCGGAGGATATCCGGGCGATTCATGCCTTTCAGGAGCAGGGAGGTCTCTTCGGAATCTGCACCGGCAGATCCCTGCAGGGGATCCTGGATGTCTTTGATCCGGTGAGATTTGATTTTTATATTATCGCCAGCGGAGCTTATGTGCTGGACCGGGATCTCCATGTCCTGTCTAAGACCTGTATTCCTTACGAGCTGATGAAGGAGATCTATGACAGATATCAGGCAGATCTCAAGATCATTATTCATGCCAATGATACGGTGTATTGCTTACAGGAGCGTCGGCCCCTGCAGATCTTTGTGGAGGATATGGAGGAGATGAGACAGGCGGACCTCTACGGTTTATCCTTTGCCACAGGGTCTCAGGAAGAGGCCGGCCGGATCGCTGCGGAAGTAAATGCCCTCTACGGGCATACGGTTACCGCCTATGCTAATGTAAGAAATGTCGATATCGTCTCCGGAGATTGCTCCAAGGGGAAGGCGCTGGAGATTGTCAGAAAGGCATACGGCATCACAAGCCTGGCAGGGATCGGGGATTCCTATAATGATATCCCTATGCTACAGGCGGCCGATGTGGCCTGTACATTTCCTTATGCGCCGCAGGCCGTGCAGGATATGGCAGACTATGTGGTGGAGAGCGTGGCCCAGGCACTGACGCATGTGTAAGTTAAACATAGAAGGAAATGTATCACTGAGATAAAATAGAAGTAACATGCCTTCTTGTACAGGAAGATTATCACAGTATAAGATGGAATATGATCGCATGTTCTTCAATATATATGTGGTTTATAAGGAGAAGATAAAATGAGAGAATTTACAGAATTGGAAGAGAAGCAGGTATCCTCGAAGGCGGTCTATGACGGAGTCCTCCTTCATGTCTATAAAGATGATGTGGCACTGCCGGACGGCAGTCCCTCGGTTCGTGAGCTGATCCGTCTTCTGGGTGCGGTGGCAGTTGTTCCTGTGACAGAGGATGGCAAGGTGATCATCGAGAAGCAGTTCCGCTATCCCCTGAATCGAGTGATCACAGAGATTCCGGCGGGCAAGCTGGATTCCGCCACGGAGGATCCTCTGGAGGCAGCGAAGAGAGAGCTGCTCGAGGAGACCGGATACCGGGCAGAGGAATGGACCTTTATGGGCAGCTATCAGCCATCTCCGGCCTATTGCGATGAGAAGATTTATCTCTACCTGGCACAGGGATTGCAAGCAGGAGAGCAGAAGCTGGATCAGGGGGAATTCCTTAATGTGGAGCAGGTCCCTCTGACAGAACTGGTGGAGGATGTGATGCAGGGCAGGATCCAGGACGGTAAGACACAGGTCGCCATCCTGAAGGCAGCGCAGCTTCTTCAGGAGAAGGAGCGGGAAGCCAGACGACTGCGTCAGGAGTACGAGATCATATCAAAGCGGACACGTATGACGGAGGAGTACAATGAGAAGATTCCGGAGAGTGAGATCACCATTCAGTTCCGGGATGGTGTGATCTGGTATGTCTTCTCCTATCAGGCCCATGCCTATGAAGAATACGGTGTCTCCACAGTCAGCTGGCTGGATCAGAAGGAGGCGGAAGAGGAATTTGATCGCTCGAAGCATATCCTGGAGTCCTATGATTCCATCAAGGACTCTATCCATTCCGACTATGCAGAGCTCTTCCTGGAGCTTCATGATATGATGCTGGATGCAGAGGATTATGTGGATCAGGCTGGCGAGGACATGAATCAGGATATGCCATATCCGGGCGGTATGGACATCTTTGAGCCGAATCCTTATCTCTTCTGATCCCTTGATGACAGGAGTTTTCTGTGACCTGAGTGGTGAGAAAGATGGGTAAGATCTTGATTCCTCCATGCGGCAGGATGCATGTCTGATGCATGCCTGGCGTCATGGAAGAGAGGCCCTGTGGATAAGAGGGGAGCCGGAGGTTGGATATGGGGATATTAGTAGCGGGTGCAGTATTTGTTGATATCAAGGGCTTCCCTGAGGGAGCCTACATACCGGATGGCAGAAATGCCGGAAGGATCGAGTACCGTCATGGCGGAGTGAGTCGTAATGTGGTGGAGGATCTGGCCCATCTGGGTTTCCGCCCCGTCTTCTTAAGCATGGTGGAGGATAGTGCCATGGGACAGGATGTGCTGGAACATCTGAAGGCATGTCAGGTCAATACCGATTATGTGATGCTTCGAGAAAAAGGGATGGGTAAATGGCTGGCCGTCTTCGATGAGAAGGGGGATCTGGCCGGTTCCATCTCCGAGCGGGCCGACATGTCGCCCCTGGCGGAGATGCTGGACGAGAAGGGAGAGGAGATCTTCCGGGATATCGACACAGTCTGCATCCAGGCGGACCTGCCGGCAGCGGTACTGGAGAGATTATTTGCTCTGGCGGAGAGGCAGGGAGCCAGGAAATATGCAGTCATAGCCAATATGTCCATCGCAGCAGAACAGAGAGATTTCTTAAAGAGATATGATTGTCTGGTCTGTAATCAGATCGAAGCCGGTCAGTTTTTCCGTGAGGATTATACAGAGCTGTCAGCGGAGGAATTATGCGGGATCCTCTCGCATCATATCGACAGCGGACAGATTGCTTCCATGGTAGTGACCATGGGAGACCAAGGCTGTGTCTATGCTTCTTCGGATGGGGAGAGTGGCTGCTGTCCGGCCGAACAGGTTAAGGTCGTCGATACCACCGGAGCAGGAGATGCCTTCTTCGCCGGCATGGCAGCCGGCTTAGCCTCCGGCAGTTCTCTGGCGCAAGCCGTGCGGATTGCCGGCAGAGTGGCAGCGACCGTCGTCGCCTCCTCGGAAAATGTATGTCCTGTGCAGGAATTTCATCTGTGACGTAAGATTCTCCTGACTTCGAATCGCTTGTCTGAGCATTTCTGTCGACCTGGTAAGACAAGCAATATTCTGTGGTGAGAATAGGACAGACGCAGCTGATGATGTAATAATAGCTTATTTAGATAGTAGTAGATTAAATATTCTGATAACCATAATAAAATAAGGAGACAAAATCCGAGATGGAACAGTTATTATCAGAATATTCAAACTATTATAAAATATAAAATAAATTTTCGAAATAATACTTGACAAATAAAGAAAAATGGAATACAATAAAGACACAAACAAAAGAAAAGAGGAACAGTCCAATGT
>R05__coassemble_420_pt1 | contig 20371 bp, 13 predicted proteins | sample R05__metabat2_low_PE_006 | metagenome-assembled genome bin R05
AACCCCATTGTGGCAACTGAGCCTACAACCGCTCCAATCGAAAAGGCTATGGCGGCAACAGAGGCTACAACCGCGATAATCGTAACGGCGAAGGCGGCAACAGAAATTATAACCGCGATAATCGTAATGGCGAAGGCGGTAACAGAAATTATAACCGCGATAATCGTAACGGCGAGGGCGGTAACAGAAACTTTAATCGCGATAATCGAAACGGCGAGGGTGGCAACAGAGGCTACAACCGCGATAATCGTAACGGGGAAGGCGGCAACAGAAGCTTCAACCGCGACAATCGCAACGGGGAAGGCGGCAACAGAAGCTTTAATAACAGAGATCGTGACAGAAAGCCTGCCATGGGTGGAGATACTCCGATCAACGCCAAGGAGACCAGAAGTGATAAGGGCAACCGCCATGATATCAATCGCGAGTATAACAATCGTGATAACAAAGACAGCCGTAATAACGATGGCAATAATCGCGGCGGACGAAATAATCGTAAAAATAATCAGAGAAATAATGATTTCAACAATAATTCATCCAAGAAGCAGAGAGGCAATAAGAAGCCGGCTCCTGTGATGCCTCCGAAGAGAGAGGAGCCGAAGGAGGAAGTAATCCGTAATATCACCTTACCGGATCCGGTTTCTCTCAAGGATCTGGCAGATGCATGTAAAGTAGCTCCTGCAGTGATCATTAAGAAGTTATTCTTAGGCGGTCAGATGGTTACGATCAACACAGAGTTCTCCTTCGATGAGGCTTCTGAGATCGCACTGGAATATAACTGTATCGCAGAAGAAGAAGTGAAGGTCGATGTGATCGAAGAACTTCTGAAGGAAGAGGAAGAGGATGAATCCAGGATGACCAAGCGTCCACCGGTTATCTGTGTTATGGGTCATGTCGATCATGGTAAAACTTCCCTCCTGGACCGCATCCGTTCCACCCATGTCACTGCCGGTGAGGCAGGTGGTATCACACAGCACATCGGTGCTTATGTGGTAGACATTGATGATGAGAAGATCACTTTCCTGGACACACCGGGACATGAGGCATTTACCTCCATGCGTCTTCGTGGTGCTCAGGCGACGGATATCGCAGTTCTCGTTGTTGCAGCAGATGATGGTGTTATGCCACAGACCGTGGAGGCCATCAACCATGCCAAGGCTGCGGAGGTAGAGGTTATCGTTGCGGTCAATAAGATCGATAAAGAAGGAGCAAATGTTGACCGAGTAAAACAGGAATTAACTGAGTACGGTCTGATTGCAGAGGACTGGGGCGGAAGCACAGCCTTCGTACCGGTTTCTGCCAAGACAGGGGAAGGTATCGATGACCTTCTTGAGATGATCACTCTGACTGCAGAAGTCATGGAATTAAAGGCCAATGCCAAGCGCAAAGCCAGAGGTCTGGTTATCGAGGCCAAGCTGGATAAGGGACGTGGTCCGGTTGCCACCATCCTGATCCAGAAGGGTACTCTTCATGTGGGAGATACCGTAAGTATCGGTCATACCTTTGGTCGTATCCGTGCTATGATCGATGACAAGGGAGAGCGTGTGAAGTCTGCAGGACCATCTGTTCCTGTGGAGATCCTTGGTCTGAACGAGGTTCCATTCTCCGGTGAGGTTATGATCGCCCATGGTAATGAGAAGGAAGCTCGTTCCTATGCAGAGGAATTTATCGCTTACGGCAGAGAGAAGATGCTCGAGGAGACCAAGAGCAAATTATCTCTCGATGATCTGTTTGATCAGATTCAGGCCGGTAATGTCAAGGAGCTGAATCTGGTTGTAAAAGCCGATGTACAGGGTTCTGTGGAGGCTGTAAAGCAGAGTCTGGTCAAGCTGTCCAATGAAGAGGTTATGATCAAGGTCATCCATGGTGCGGTTGGTGCCATCAACGAGTCTGATGTTACGCTTGCTTCTGCATCCAATGCTATCATCATCGGTTTCAATGTTCGTCCGGATGCCATGGCTAAGACTGTTGCAGAGCAGGAAAAGGTTGATATGAGATTATATCGTGTTATCTATAATGCGATTGAAGATATTGAAGCAGCCATGAAGGGTATGCTGGATCCGGTATATGCGGAGAAGGTGATCGGCCATCTGGAGGTACGTCAGATTTATAAGGCTTCCGGTGTCGGTACCATCGCCGGATGTTATGTGACAGATGGGCAGGTGACCAGATCTGCTCAGGTTCGTATCGTTCGTGACGGTATCGTTATCTACGAAGGAACTCTGGCATCTCTGAAACGTTTCAAGGATGACGTGAAAGAGGTCAAGGCCGGTTTCGAGTGTGGTCTTGTCTTCGAGAAATACAATGATGTAAAAGAAGGCGATCAGGTAGAAGCCTTTGTTATGGAAGAGATTCCGAGATAATACAGATCGAAGAGTTTCACAGAGCATAGAGAGCCCCTTTGGATGAAAAGGGGCTCTCTATGAGATAAAGGAGACAGAATTTGAGAAAAAACAGTGTCAAAAATACCAGAATTAATTCTGAGGTGCAGAAGGAATTAAGCCGAATCATTTCCAGAGAGATCAAGGATCCCCGAATCAGTCCCATGGTCAGTGTCGTTACCGTGGAGGTTGCACCGGATCTGAAGACCTGCAAGGCTTATATCAGTGTTCTGGGTGATGAAGAAGCGCAGAAGGATACTCTGGACGGTCTGAAGAGTGCTCATGGTTATATCAAACGCGAGCTTGCCAGAAGCATTAATCTTCGCAATACACCGGATATCCGATTTATTCTGGATCAGTCCATCGAATATGGTATCAATATGTCCAGAAAGATCGATGTGATCAATGCCGAGCTTCACGAGCGGGAAGAGCAGGAGAAGCTGGCAGATACAGAGGACCTGGCGGAATAAAGGCCGGTCTTCAGGAGGAAGATAGATATGAAAGAGGAGAGTTATGTCTCCGGTCTGAAAGAGCTGGTCTGCCCTTATGATCTGGGACAGATGAGAAAGATTGCCATATCCGGGCATGTCCGTCCGGATGGAGATTGTGTCGGATCCTGTCTGGGCCTGTGCAGTTATTTGCTGGAGCACTATCCGGACCATCAGATTGACGTATATCTGGATCCCATACCGCTTGAATTCAACTTTTTAAGATATGCGGATAAGATCCGTCAGATGACAGAGGAGGACAGCAAGCGAAGCTATGATCTATGTATCGCACTGGATTGCTCCGATCCGGATCGATTGAATCAGGGCCGCTCCATCTTCGAGTCAGCTGCACACACTCTGTGTATTGATCACCATATTACCAATCAGGGATTCGGAGAGACCTGTATCGTATGTCCGGAGAGTTCCTCCGCCAGTGAATTGCTCTACTATCTCCTGAAGCAGCATTACTTCGGGGAGGGAGCGATCTCCTGTGATTGTGCGCAGTCTCTCTACATGGGTATCGTCCATGACACCGGAGTATTTAAGCATAGTAATACAAGATGGGAGACCATGACGGCAGCCGGGGAACTGATAAGCTATGGTCTCAATACAGAGAAGATCATCAATGATACATTTTATAAGAAGACTTATATTCAGAACCGACTTCTGGGTCATGCCCTTCTTGAGAGCTGCCTTCTTCTTGATGGCAGTATGATCTATTCCTGCCTGTCACAGCGGGATTTCGATCGTTTTTCCGCCACAAAAGCGGACAGTGATGGTATCATTGATCAGCTTCGTGTGACCGAGGGAGTTCATGTCGCCATGTTGCTCACTGAGACGGAGGAAGGTGACTATAAGATCAGCCTGCGTTCGGATGAGCTGGTGGATGTCAGTGCCATAGCCGCATGCTACGGAGGCGGCGGACATATCCGGGCTGCAGGATGTACGATCTCGGCAGATCTGTCCGATATCGTGTCCGATATCAGTGGGAAGGTAGCATTACAGTTATCCTCCGACAGAGAGTAAGGAGAGAACCGTGAGCCGGACTTATGTCCGGTGCAGGCAGATAACAGGATAAGATATTATGATCAATGGAGTTATAAACGTATACAAGGAGGCAGGCTATACTTCTCATGATGTTGTCGCAAAGCTGAGAGGTATCCTGCATCAGAAGAAGATCGGTCATACCGGTACGCTGGATCCCGATGCCAGGGGAGTCCTGCCGGTATGTCTGGGGAAGGCCACCAAGCTGTGTGATGTGATCGGTAATTGGGATAAATCCTATCATGCTACGCTTCTTCTGGGAAGAGAGACGGATACGGAGGATACCAGCGGACAGCTGCTGAAGGAGTCACCTGTGAATCTCTCCGAGGAAGAGATCCGACAGATCATCCTGTCCTTTGTTGGGATATATGATCAGATTCCGCCTATGTACAGTGCCAAAAAGGTACAGGGCAGGAAGCTGTATGAGCTGGCCAGAGAGGGCAAGGTGATCGAGAGAAAGCCCTGCAGAGTGGAGATACATCAGATTGAGATCCTGCGGGTGGAACTCCCCTGTGTGGAGTTTGCGGTGCAGTGTTCCAAGGGAACCTATATCAGAAGTCTCTGTCGTGATATCGGACAGAAGGCAGGCTGTGGCGGATGTATGTCTGCATTAATTCGCTCCAGGGTGTCAGATTTTACTCTGGAGGATGCCCTGACTCTCACAGAGATTGAGGAGAGGAGAGATGACGGCAGTCTGGAAGATCATATCCGAAGGATTGATTCCGTTTTTCCTTTTTATCCGACGGTGGAAGCAGGAGAAGAGATCGGTCGTCTCCTGATGAATGGAAATGCATTTCCCTTAAGATATGCGAAGCTTTCGGAAGAGGAAGGCACGGGGGATATCCCCCAGGGGCTGCCCTTCCGATATCGTGTCTACGATGCAGAGCATCATTTTATAGGGCTTTATAGTAAGGCAGTGGAGTCCGGAGAGATATTTCTGAAACCGGAGAAGCTGTTCTTTGATATATAGAAAAGGTACTGATAAGATGCAATATATTAGAAGTTCAGAATTCCAGCTTCATGACAGTGCTGTTGCGCTGGGGAAGTTTGAAGGAATTCACAGAGGACATCAGCTCTTACTGAATGAGTTGAAAAAAGAAAAGGCTCATGGACTGCAAAGTGTTGTCTTCACATTTGATATGCCTCCCAAGGCAGCCATACACGGAGACAAGAGCTACAGCCAGATATTTACCAAGGCAGAGAGAAGACTCTTCCTGGAGAGGCAGGGGATGGATGTGATGCTGGAGCATCCCTTCACCAAAGAGTTTGCTGCTCTTACGCCGGAAGAGTTCATCGAGGAGGTTCTGGTAAAAAAGGTGGACGCCAGGGTCGTGGTCGTCGGCTCGGATTTTCATTTCGGCAAGAAGCGTTCCGGCAGTGTTGCCAGCCTTCGGGCCGGCGCCGAGAAATACGGCTTCCGTCTGATCGTCAAGGATAAGATCCAGGATCAGGGCCGGGATATCAGCAGTACCCGCATCCGTGAGTTGATCGAGTATGGTAAGATGGAGGAGGCATCCGGTCTGCTGGGAAGGAATTATTCCATCTACGGTGAGGTTGTCCACGGAAAAGCCCTCGGCCGGACGATTCAGATTCCGACCATGAACCAGATTGTTGAGGATGTCAAGCTGGTTCCGCCCAATGGTGTCTATGTATCTCTGGTTCATATCGGAGATCAGACCTATCATGGCGTGACCAATATCGGAACCAAACCAACGGTCGAATCCGAGAGGATCAAAGGCATCGAGACCCACATCTTCGATTATGACGGTGACCTCTATGGGCAGATGGTCGAGGTGGAACTGCTGCATTTCCGCAGGGCGGAGCTGCGTTTCCATAGTGTGGAGGAGCTGAAGAAACAGATGCAGGCGGATATCGTTTATGCAAAAAATTATCTTCGATAAATTTGCCTCCTGACAGAAGATATGGTAGAATAAGTGTGACTATGATGCAGGCAGGAGGACTTTATTATGAATACAGTCATTACAATCGGTCGTCAGTACGGAAGTGGTGGCAGAGCCATCGGTAAGAAGCTGGCAGAACATTATGGGATTCCTTTCTATGATAAGGAGATCCTCAAGCTGGCAGCCAAAGAGAGCGGGATCTGCGAAGAGATGTTTGAGAACTTTGATGAGAAGCCGACTACCAGCTTTTTATATTCTCTGGTCATGGATCCTTATGCCTTAGGATATAATGCGGCATCCTTTGATATGCCTTTGAATCAGAAGGTATTCCTGGCAGCATTTGATACCATCAAGAAGGTTGCGGAAGAGGGACCTTGCGTGATCGTCGGTCGTTGTGCGGATTATGCATTAAGAGAGACAGAGAACCATCTGAACCTCTTTATTCATGCGCCTATGTCTTTTAAGAAGCAGCGGATTCATGAGGAGTATGATATTGCTCCGGAGCGTGTGAAGGAGGAAGCCATCCGCATCGATAAGCAGAGATCCAGCTATTATAATTATTACACCTCTCAGAAGTGGGGGGATCTCAAGAATTATGATCTCTGTATTGACAGCAGTATCTGGGGAATCGATGGCACAGTTGATCTGATCTGCAGAGCAATCGAGTTAAAAGAAGGAAAATGATAAAAAAACGATGATATATCGTCTGGGAAAGGGCAGCTTTTTGCGGCCCTTTTCTGTTCTCTGACCGAGATAGATGATGAGAATTCTCTATGTCAGACACAGATAGTCATAGATTCTGAAATAGGAGTATGGTATACTGATATAGTTAGGGGAATATAATTATTGTTACCATAGATTGGGTTTCACTCTGGATCCTGTCAGCTTATGATCCGGAGTTATATAATGTATGTGGAGGAGTAATATGATTAATGAGGTTCATAAATTTAAGAAGGTGCTGGTGGCGAATCGTGGGGAGATCGCCATTCGTATCTTTCAGTCTCTGAGTGAGCTGGGGATCGGTTCCATCGCGGTGTATTCCAAGGAAGACCGATTTGCCATGTTCCGCTCCAGAGCGGATGAGGCCTATCCGTTAAATAGTAATAAAGGCCCGGTAGATGCCTATCTGGATATCCAGGAGATTATCCGTATCGCCAAGGATAAGAAGGCGGATGCGATTCATCCGGGTTACGGTTTCCTGTCGGAGAACCCGGATCTGGCAGAAGCCTGCGAGAAGAATGGTATCGTATTTATCGGTCCCAACATCCAGGCTATGAATATCATGGGAGATAAGATCTCAGCCAAGCAGGCAGCCGCTGAGAGTAAGGTTCCGGTTCTGCCGGGATGCGATTATGCCCTGCAATCCGCCGAGGAGGCCGCTGCGGTCGCTGCTCAGATCGGTTATCCGGTCATGCTGAAGGCAGCCAATGGCGGCGGCGGACGAGGTATGAGTGTTGTTCTTACAGCGGAAGAGATGGAGAACGCTTTCGAGAAAGCCAGAAATGAATCCAAGAGAGCTTTCGGTGAATGTAAGCTCTTCCTGGAGAGATATCTCACCCATCCTAAGCATATCGAGGTGCAGATTCTGGGAGATAATTACGGCAATATCGTTCATTTATATGACAGGGATTGTTCCATACAGCGCAGGAATCAGAAGATCATCGAGTTCGCACCGGCCTGGTCCATACCGGAGACAACCAGGAAGAAGATCCTGGACTCTGCCAAGAGACTGGCCAGACGAGTCGGATATTCCAATGCAGGTACCATGGAGTTCCTGGTAGATGATGATTTTAATCCTTATTTTATCGAGATGAATCCTCGTGTGCAGGTAGAGCATACTGTCACGGAGATGATTACCGGTATCGACATCGTTACCTGTCAGATTCTGATTGCCGAGGGATATCCTCTGAATAGCAAGATGATCCACATCTATAGCCAGAGCCAGGTGAATTGTGACGGCTATGCCATCCAGGCGAGAGTGACCACAGAGGATCCATCCAATAATTTCCTGCCGGATTACGGAAAGATCGACCTCTATCGTTCCGGTTCCGGATCGGGCATCCGTCATGACGATGGTAATGCCTATAATGGTGCCATTATCACCTCTTTCTATGATAGCCTTCTGGTAAAGACTATCGCCCATGCCCGTAGCTTTGAGAATGCCAGGAGCAAGCTGATCCGTGCCCTGAAGGAGTTCCGTATCCACGGAGTGAAGACCAATACCGCCTTCCTGATCAACGTTCTGAATCATCCGCAGTTCGCGGAGGGACGTTGTCATACGACCTTTATCGAGGAGACGCCGGAGCTCTTTGATCTGCATAAGAAGCTGGACCGTACCACCAAGATCCTGGAGTTCCTTGGTAATAAGATGGTAAATGAAAACGCCGGTACCAAGCCATTTCTTGAGGACCGCAAGGTGCCGGATATCGATAGCAGTATACCGATTCGCGGCATGCGAGATGAGTGGATTCGTCTCGGCACCAATGAATTCATGGATCGGATCAAGCGCAGTAAGAAGCTATATATTACCGATACCACCATGCGTGACGGACAACAGTCACTGCTGGCCACTCGCATGCGTACCAAGGAGGTCGCCGGAGCAGCCCGTGCCACCAACCTCTATCTCAAGGATGCCTTCTCCATCGAGTGCTGGGGAGGAGCAACCTATGATACCGCTTATCGCTATCTCAAGGAGTCTCCATGGCAGAGATTGCGGCTTCTTCGTCAGCGTATGCCGAATGTTATGATTCAGATGCTGATGAGAGGCTCCAATATCGTAGGCTATGGCGCATATCCGGATAATGTGGTGGAGAGATTTATCAAGGTTTCCAGCGATGAAGGTGTGGATATCTTCCGTATCTTTGATAGCAATAACTGGATTGAAAATATGAAGCTGCCGATCGAGCAGGTTCTGAAAAATGGTAAGCTGGCCGAAGGTACCCTGTGTTACAGCGGGGACATCATGAATGCCAGAGAGAGTAAATATACTCTCGAGTATTATCTGAAGATGGCCAGAGAACTGCAAGAACAGGGCTGCCAGCTCCTTTGTGTCAAGGATCCGGCCGGACTTCTCCGTCCTTATGCTGCCAGGGAGCTGATCACTGCCCTGAAGGCTGAGGTCTCCGTTCCCCTGCATCTCCATACCCATGATACCTCAGGAAACGGACTGGCTACCTACCTTATGGCAGCGGAAGCCGGTGTGGATATCGTGGATTGTGCTATCGGCTCCATGAGCTCCATCTTAAGCCAGCCATCTCTGAATGCCATGGTAGAGTGCTTAAGGGGAACACAGAGAGATACCAAGATCGACAGAGAGGGACTGGATATCCTGGATCGATATTATGCCAGAGAGAGAAAGGTCTATCAGATCTTTGAGAATGGCTTAAAGGCTCCGAATATCGACCTTTATAATAATGAGATTCCGGGTGGACAGTATGCCAGCCTCAAGGAACAGGTTGAGGCCATGGGACTGCTGGAACAGCTGCCGCAGATTTGTCGTCTCTATAAGGATGCCGACGAGATTCTCGGACATATCATCAAGGTGACCCCTACCTCCAAGGTATGTGGCGATCTGGCGATCTTTATGTACCGTAACGGACTGGATAAGAAGAATATCTATGAGAAGGGTAAGGATCTGTCTTATCCTGAGTCAGTGGTTCGCTATATGAGAGGTATGCTGGGACAGCCGGAGGGAGGATTCCCGGAGCGCTTCCAGCAGATCGTACTGAAGGAACAGAAACCGATCACGGTGAGACCGGGATCCCTGCTTCCTCCGGTGGACTTTGATAAGATCGAGGAGCACCTTCGTAAGAATTACTATATGGATACCATGCAGAACAGGCACATCATGGACCAGAAGATTATCAGCTATGCTCTCTATCCGAGAGTTTATGAGGATTATTGTGAACATTTCCAGGCATATCATGATGTATCCAAGCTGGAGAGTCATGTATACTTCTACGGATTAAGACCGGGAGAGGAGACCACCTTCCAGATTAATGACGGAGAGGACACCCTGATCAAGTTCATCAGCATGTCCGAGCCGGATCCTAAGGGCATCCGTTCTCTGCAGTTTGAGGTAAATGGTTTCTATCGTGAGATCCATATCATGGATAAGCACTATGAGGTTAAGGCCGATAATCGTCTGAAGACGGATAAGAAGAATCCGAGACATCTGGGTGCTTCTCTGCCGGGCAGAATCTGTGATATCGTGATCAAGGAAGGAGACCATGTGGAGAAGGGCCAGTCCCTCATGCTGATCGAGGCCATGAAGATGGAGACCATGGTTCGCTCCCATGTATCCGGCTATATTGATAAGATCTATGTGAAGAATGGGGATGAGGTGAATCAGGATGCCCTTCTGGTATCCTTTATCCTGGATGATAAGGAGATTCAGGAGATGCAGCATCCTAAGCTTCCGGATATGGATCTGTCTCTGCTGGATATGGACGAGCTGGTTCCGGTTCACATGAATGAAGAAGAATAACCCGTTGCTGCGGGTCACGGGGTAAGATTGTATCTTATCCCGGAAAATATATTGAAATATGACAGGACTTGTTATCGCTCCTGCAGTCATAATGACAGCAAGATGGGTGGATGACAGGTCCTGTCCTAATGAGGTACTTATGGAAGAGAAACATATCACACCCCAGGGTGTAACTGTGTTTTTAAATGAAAATGATACACTGCATAGCTTCTGTCTCAGCCTCTATATGAAGGCAGGCTCCATGTATGAGAAGAAGAAAAAGAACGGGATCTCTCATTTTTTTGAGCATATCGTTTTTCGTAACATTCATCATCATCGTGGCCAGAAGCTCTATCAGACCCTGGATCGTCTGGGGCTGACCTTCAATGCGACGACCTATAATGAACTGATCCGATTTACCATATGCGGAGCGCCACAGCATTTTAAGGAAGCAGCGGAGATCCTGACGGAGATATTTGAACCCATCTCCCTGCCGGAGGAAGAGATTGATCTGGAGCGTAAGCGGATCCTGGCGGAGATCCGTGAGGAGAAGGAAGACGAATGTGTGGCCTATCTGGGTCGGAAAGAGACCTGGCGGGGAACCAGCCTGGCACGCAGTATCACTGGCGGCAAAAAGACCCTCTCTGATATTCAGGGAGAGCATCTGAGGAGATACCAGGAGAAAAAGCTAAGCAAAGGCAGCTTCTTCTTCTATGTGACCGGCAGACTGCCGGAGGATGCGCTGCCCAGTCTGACCGCTTGTATCGAGCGCTATCCCCTGCAGCCACAATATCCGCAGGGATGGGATAATATGGCGCCGCAGCCGGAGAGCTTCTTTCATCGTACACCGCAGGTATATGTACAGAAGGGAGACGACACGGAGGTATTCTTCGGCTTTGATCTGGATGTGACTCGATACAGTATCGCGGAGCTGGATCTGCTCTATGATATCCTCTTTCGGGGAGATTATTGCCGTATGTATCAGGAATTATCGGAGAAAAAGGGCTATGTCTACAGCTACGATCCCAGCAGTGAGCAATATGCTAATATCGGTCAGCTGAAGTTCATCTATCAGGTACAGAACAGTCATCTGACGGATTCGGTTGCCTCTGTGATCGAGATCTTCCGACAGCTGCGCGAGGACATCGCTGACTCCCTCGATTACGTCAAGCCGAATTATATCGATAATGCCTATGCCCTTCTGGATGAGGTGGATGACTACAACTGGATCAAGGCCTATGAGGATAAAATATTAAAGACCAACTATGAGTCCATGGATGATCGTATCCGTGCCTACCAGGAGGTGACTCCGGAGCGCATGACACAGATATGCCGGGAGATCTTTCGGAAAGAGAATCTGGTTTTTGCCGTGCAGGGGAATCCGGACAAGATACCGGTGGAAGAGTTACAGAAGCGGATAGATGAATTATAGAAAAATAATAGAAGAATAATAGAATAATAAGACGAATAAAAAGAATAAGACGAATAAAAAGAATAAAAAGAATAAGAAGGAATTCCGTGCTGCTTCCTGTGCTGTGGAAGGACGAAGCCGCATGGTGCTTCATATACTGTGGAAGGACAAAGCCGCATGGTGCTTCATATACTGTGGAAGGACGAAGCCGCATGGGATTTTTATATAGATGGAGGTTATGATGACAAAAGAAAATGTATGGCTGAGCTATGGACCGGAGGACCGAGAGCAGGTCCATGCTCTGGCAGAGAGATATAAAGCATTTTTAAGTACTTGTAAGACAGAGAGAGAATGTACTGCTTATTTCATAGAGCAGGCAGAGAGAGAAGGCTATCGCAATCTCAATGATCTTATGGATTCCGAGATCAGCCTGCAGGCAGGAGATAAGGTTTATTGCAATGGCATGGGTAAGACCGTCGCCTTCTTTCAGATCGGACGCAGACCATTGACGGAAGGTATGAATATTCTTTGTGCCCATATCGATTCTCCCAGAATCGACATCAAACAGGTCCCTCTTTATGAGGATACGGAGCTTGCCTATCTGGACACCCATTATTATGGTGGGATAAAGAAGTATCAGTGGGTTACCATCCCCCTGGCTCTTCACGGAGTGATCGCCAAAAAGGATGGAAGCCTGGTCAGGGTAAATATCGGAGAGAAGGAGGAGGACCCGGTTCTCTATATCACGGATATCCTGATTCATCTCTCTGCAAAACAGATGGAGAAGAAGGCCTCTGTGGTGATCGAGGGAGAACAGCTGGATATCCTGGTTGGCAGCGAGCCGGTAAGCGGCCGGGACAAGGAGGCAGTGAAGGCCCACATCCTCTCCTTATTAAAGGAGAGCTATGATATCGAGGAGGATGACTTCCTCTCTGCAGAGCTGGAGATCGTCCCTGCCGGCAGGGCCAGAGACTGCGGACTGGACCGCAGCATGATCGCCGGCTACGGACATGATGACAGAGTATGTGCCTATCCTTCCTTCGAGGCTTTACTGGATCAGAAGGAGATTCCTGACAGATGCTCCTGCTGTCTCCTGGTGGACAAGGAGGAGATCGGCAGTGTAGGGGCCACCGGTATGGAGTCAAGATTCTTCGAGAATGCCGTCGCGGAATTACTGGCCCTGTGCGGCACTGATTCCGGTCTGGCCGTAAGGAGAGCTCTGGCTCGCAGCTGTATGTTATCCTCTGATGTGAGTGCTGCCTATGACCCGGCCTTTGCGGAGGCCTTTGAGAAGAAGAACAGTGCCTATTTTGGAAAAGGCCTGGTTCTGAATAAATATACCGGAGCTCGTGGCAAATCCGGCTCCAACGATGCCAATGCAGAATATATCGCAAAGATCCGCCGGATCTTCGACCAGGCAGGCGTGGCCTTCCAGACGGCGGAGATCGGTAAGGTAGACTTCGGTGGCGGCGGAACCATCGCCTATATCGCGGCTCTTTACGGTATGGAGGTGATCGACAGCGGTGTGGCAGTGCTCAGCATGCATTCTCCATGCGAACTGATCTCCAAGGCCGATCTCTATGAAGCCAAAAAGGGCTATGCCGCTTTCTTAAGAGATGCCTGATGCCTGTCCATCCGGGACAAGAATGCCCATTCCTGATAAGCTGTGAAGTGCGACCTGAGTCGCAAGGCTGCTTCATGTGCTTCATACTCTGTGGCGCGACGAAGGTCGCATGTGTGTTTTATATGATACAAGGGAGAGATTATGACAGATAAGATCATGCTTCTGGACGGACACAGTCTGATGAACAGAGCATTTTACGGATTACCCGTGCTTACGAATGCACAGGGCCAATATACCAATGGAATCTTAGGATTTCTGAATATCATGCTTCGCTATATCGAGGAAGAGAAGCCCAACCATCTTCTGGTAGCCTTCGATCGGAAGGAACCGACCTTCCGCCATCTTCGTTATGAGGCATATAAGGGCACGAGAAAGCCCATGCCGCAGGAGCTGCGAGAGCAGATTCCTCTGATCAAGGAGGTTCTGGCTGCCATGGAGATTCCGGTCGTGACCCAGGCCGGTATCGAGGCCGATGATATCCTGGGTACCATCGGTCATGAAGCAGAGCAGGCCGGCTATGATGTGGTGATCGTATCCGGTGACCGGGATCTGCTTCAGCTGGCGACGGATAAGGTGAAGATTAAGATTCCTAAGACCAAGGCTGGCAAGACCATCACAGAGGACTATTATCAGTCAGATTTTATCGAGGCCTACGGCGTGACTCCAAAGGAGTTTATCGATATGAAGGGACTGATGGGAGATACTTCGGATAATATACCGGGTGTTCCGGGAATCGGTGAGAAGACGGCAGCGAAGATCATTAAAGAATATCATAGCATAGAGCAGGCCTATGAGCATATTGAGGAGCTGAAACCGGCTAAGGCCAGAAATAATCTGCGTGAATACTATGATCAGGCCATCCTGAGCAAGGAGCTGGCGACCATCTGTCTGACCTGTCAGCTGGATTATCAGTTCGAGGATGCCAGAATCGGTAACCTCTTTAACAAGAATGCTTATGAGATCTTTAAGCAGCTGGAACTCAAGAGCCTCTTTCATTATTTTGAGGCAGATGAGAGAGTCGAAGAGGAGATAGAGGTCCTTCGGGTTACAGATCTGATCCGGGCGGAGGAGATCATGAATCAGATTCCGGCAGGCAGCAGAGTCGGACTGGCAGTGATCCATGAGTCTATGCCGGGATGCGAAGATTCCACTGCTGCCATGTCTCTCACCTATCCGGAAGGAGATCAGCCAGTGACGGTCCTCCTTCTGCCGCAGGGCTTCCTGACAGTGGATTATTTCAGAGATGCTATCATAAAGCTTCTGGAGGCCGGAGATCATCTTCAGCTGTTGGATTATAAAGCCCTCTTACATTTTGAAGACAGGATCCATGCCTATGAGGATCAGATCGATGATATCGGCATCCAGGCTTATCTGCTGAATCCTTTACAATCCGCCTATGATTATGATGCCATCGCCAGAGATTATCTGAAGGAAACCCTGCCTTCCAGAAAGGAGCTGCTGGACAAGCAGTCTCTGACCGCTGCCCTGGCTCAGGGCAAGGAAGAAGCCTTCCGGGTGGCAGGATATCTGTCCCGTATCCCTTATCTGGCAGCGGATGCCCTGAAGGAGCAGCTGAAGGAGCAGGGGATGGATGCTTTATATGAAGAGATCGAGAAGCCATTGGTATATTCGCTCTATCATATGGAAGCCTACGGTGTCTCCGTGGAGAAGGAAGCTCTGAAGGAATACGGTCAGCAGCTGACCGGTCGTATCGCGGAACTGGAAGAGAAGATATATGAGCTGGCTGGCAAGACATTTAATATTAACTCTCCCAAACAGCTGGGAGTCATCCTCTTCGAGGATCTGAAGATGCCTTATGCCAAGAAGACCAAGACAGGTTATTCCACCAATGCGGATATCCTGGATAAGCTGGCTCCGGATTATCCGATCGTCTCGCATATCCTGGAATACCGTCAGCTGACCAAATTAAAATCTACCTACGCCGATGGTCTGGCAGCCTTTATCCGGGAGGACGGTAAGATTCATGGGCTCTTCCACCAGAAGGTTACAGCCACAGGACGTCTGTCCAGCTCTGATCCTAACCTGCAGAACATTCCGATTCGTATGGATCTGGGACGGGCCATCCGTAAGGTTTTTGTGCCGGATCCGGGCTACCTTTTCATCAGTGCGGATTATTCCCAGATCGAGCTGCGTATCCTGGCCCATATGGCCCAGGATCAGCATCTGATCCAGGCTTATCATGAGGACAGAGATATCCATACGACGACCGCCTCCCAGGTATTTGGTGTGCCTATGGAGGAGGTGTCCTCCCAGCTTCGAAGAAATGCAAAGGCAGTCAATTTTGGTATCGTCTATGGCATCAGTGCCTTTGGTCTGAGCCAGGATCTGAATATCAGCCGCAAGGAAGCCCAGGAATATATCGATCGCTACTTCTCTACCTACCCGGGTATCAAGGCCTATCTGGACGGAAGTGTAGACTTTGCCAGAGAGCATGGCTATGTTAAGACCCTCTACGGCCGGATCCGTCCGATTCCGGAGCTGTCTTCCGGTAATTTTATGCAGAGAAGCTTCGGTGAAAGAGTGGCGATGAATTCTGCCATTCAGGGTACAGCGGCAGATATTATCAAGATCGCCATGATACGAGTCAGTGACCGTATCGAGAAGGCAGGGCTCAGATCCCGCCTGATCCTGCAGATTCATGATGAGCTTCTGATTGAGACAGCCGAGGAGGAGACCGAGGAGATCACCCGCATTCTGACGGAAGAGATGATGGGTGCGGCCAGTCTGTCGATCCCTCTGAAGATCGATATCAATCAGGGACGCAACTGGTACGAAGCCAAGTAAGATGCCTGGCTTGCCTCGAGACAGATAGAAAGAGAAGACTATGGTAAAGATAGATTTGATCACCGGCTTCCTGGGATCCGGTAAGACAAGCTTTTTGAAAAAGTATGCAGCGCATTGTATGGCTCAGGGAGAGCATATCTGCATCCTGGAAAATGATTTCGGTGCGGTCAATGTTGACATGATGCTCCTTCAGGAGCTGACGGGGGACCATTGCGATATGGAGATGGTTGCCGGAGGCTGTGATAAGGATTGTCATATCCGACGCTTCAAGACCAAGCTCATCGCCATGGGCATGTGCGGATATGATCGAGTAATCGTGGAGCCCTCCGGGATCTTTGATATGGATGAATTCTTTGATGTGCTCCGGGAGGATCCCCTGGAGCGTTGGTATGAGATCGATCAGGTGATCGCCATCGTTGATGCCGGTCTGCCGGACAGCCTCTCAGAGGCCTCGGAATATGTACTGGCTTCCCAGATTGCTCATGCAGGTAGTCTGGTATTCAGTAAGGTACAGGAAGTGCCGGATGGCGAGAGAGAAGAGAAGAAGACAGAGCTTGTTCAGCATATCGGCAGAGCCCTGAAAGAAATCGGGGCCAATGCCCTTGCTTACAGGGGCCTGGAGCATATCCTGTGGAAGGACTGGAAGCAGCTGCAGGAGGAAGATTACGCCTATATACAGCAGGGACACTATCAGAATGCCTCCTATGTAAAGAGAGGGCAGATCGAAGAAGAGGGCTTTCAGACGGCTTATTTTATGCATATCCATATGGATCGGGAGTGCTTTACAGATAAGGTAGAAGATTTATTCCGGGATGAGAGCTACGGACATGTCCTTCGAGTGAAGGGCTTTATGAAGGAGAAGGACGGCTGGATGGAGATGAATGCCGTCAGAGATAAGATTCAGATTCGTCCGATCCCGAATGGCCAGGAGGTCATCATCGTGATCGGAGAGAATCTGAAACAAAAAGAACTGGAAGATTATTGGAATCAGACCAGATAAGGCAGCGGATATCTCAGCATCAGATCTCGATGTCCTTAAGAAAATCGATGACACATTGCATCTCAGGGCTGCACCACTTATCCCTGTGATATAACAACTGAATCCATACCTGAGCATCCAGCTCATCGACGTCCAGCCGGGTCAGAGAACCTGACTGGACGTCTTTGTCTGTTACATAGTCCGGAAGGAAGGAGATCCCGATATTATCCTCCACCAGATGGCAGATCAGACTGGTATCACCGATCTCCAGAAAAGGAGACATTTTCAGATGTTCCTTGGATAATTCCTCCTCCAGAATATTACGGTAGCTCATCCCTTCCTCCGTCAGAATCAGAGGATAGGTAATGACCTCCTGCATGGAAAGATGGCGTCTGCGTGACAGAGGATGTCCGGAAGAAGCCACAAAATGACTCTCGACCATGCGATCCTCTACATTAATATAATTCTTCTCATAGATATGTTTATCCAGAGTATAGATCATATCGACTTCATTCTTACGAGCCAGCTCGAACATCTCCTCCGTCTGGGCAGAGATGATCTTGAGAGTGATGCCGGGATATTTCTGATGAAATGTCGTAAAATTATCCCAGAATAAACGATGACATAAGGACTCTGCCATCGCGATACGAATCGTTCCCGAAAGGGAGGCATCCGGATCAGAGACCCGCTTCATCTCCTTGGACAGCTGCAGCATCTGATGGGACAGATCCAGGATGTTCTGCCCCTTTGCTGTGAGCTTCACTGTGTGGTTGATCCTCTCAAAGAGAGGGGTACCGATCTCTTTTTCAAGCTGTTTGATCTGCGTTGAGATGGCAGACTGAGAATAGCCCAGGATATCCGATGCCTTGGTAAAGCTATTCTGCTCTGCAACGATGATAAAGCTTTCTAATACCTTCAGATCCATATCAATATCCTTTACCTCTATATATAGCCTGTATGTTCATGGATCAGATGCGGATGATGATATCGCGCGCTTCTCTTAAAGCATCGATCGCTCTTCTGGCCTTCACTGCATCGCCGATCACATACTGTTCTGCTGCCAGTCCATCGGCAAATGGCTGATAGCTGCGGGATCCCAGAGCCAGCACAACGCTGTCATATCCGCGAAGATCCAGATTGGCAGTCTTTACGCCGTCTGCGAAGATCTCCTCCACCGGCTCACTGACATAGGTCTTCACACCATGCTCTGCAAAGCTCTGCATCAGATAGATACGATGCTCGCCGATGATATCGCCGGCGATCTCATCCTTGGCTTCCACAACAGATACCTGGAAGCCTCTCTCTGCCAGGAAGTCGGCCGTCTCACAACCAACCAGACCGGCACCAATCACCAGCACCTTCTTACCACACTGCTTCTGTCCGTCAAGAACATCAATGGCGTCGATGGTATGCTCGATGCCCTTGATTGGTGGACGAAGAGGAGTTGCACCGCTGGCGATGACCAGTACATCCGGTTTGATCTCACGGATCATAGCCTCTGTCACCTCGACACCGGTATGTACCTGCACACCATTCTTCTCACAGAGAACGATATAGCTGCGAAGGGCTGCGGTGATATCTCCCTTTCCAGGAGGTACGGCTGCCAGACGCATCTGTCCGCCCAGAACAGCCTGCTTCTCATATAAGTCAACCTTGTGTCCTTTCAGTGCCAGCTTGTAGGCTGTGAAGAGACCACCGATACCGCCACCGACGATCATAACCTGTTTTGCTGTCTCAGCCTTCTCTTCCAGGTGAGCTTCATAACCCACAAATGGATTCACCAGACATTCGATCGGCTGTCCGACAAACATATTACCGACACAGCCCTGCAGACAACCGATACAAGGAGTGATCTCCTCGAAATGATTACCGGCTGCTTTATTCGGGAAATGAGGATCCGCGATGGACTGGCGTCCCATGGCAATCATATCTGCATAGCCCTTCTTCACTACCAGCTCCGGCAGGTAAGGATCATTATAACGACCGACAGTGATGACCGGAATATCGACCACGTCCTTGATCTTCTTCACATGATCCAGGTTAAATCCCTGATGGATACAGGAAGGTGCCCACATATATTCATCCTTCAGATGGATACTTCTGGATACGTCGATGGCATCGATGCCCAGCTCCTCCAGATAAGCAGCGATCGCAGTAGCATCCTCCACTGTCACACCGCCCAGTGTCTCATCACAGCTGTTGATTCTGGCAAGAACCGCCATATTATGTCCCACTTTGCGACGAATATTATCGATGATAAGCTGTGGCAGACGCATACGATTGCGGAAGCAGCCGCCAAACTCATCCAGACGCTTATTGGTCTGAGGGGAGATGAAGCTGGAGACCAGATAGCCGTGAGCCATATGAATCTCCACGGCATCCACACCGGCCTTCTTGGCACGAAGGGCGGCATCTCCGTATAATTCAACTAATTCATAGATCTGTTCATTAGTCATCTCCAGAGGAATATCCTTATTAAAGGATGCCTGGATACGGGAGGCAGACTTCAGTGGATAGCCGGCTGCCTTGGCGCTGCCCTCCGGACCTGCCTGCTGCAGCTGAACCATAACCTTGGAGCCGTAAGTATGACAGGCATCTACCATACGTTTTAATGCAGCGATCTGACTGTCATCAAAGAGACAGTGCTTCTTCGGGCCACCCTTGGCCGTCGGATCGATTACCGTAGCCTCCACGGTGATCAGGCCGAAACCACCCTTGGCTCTCTCCCGATAATATGCCAGGGAACGGTCACTTAACTCACCGCTGGCGATCGCATAGTTGTTAGACATCGGCGGAACCATATAACGATTATTAACCGTCATGGGTCCGATCTGTAATGGTTGGTACATGTACTTCATTGCTATATCTCCTCTCCTTATCCTATGGATTAGTATCAAAAAAAATGATACTAATCAGAAAAACTATTTATTTTACAGATGTATATCTGTATTATATAATAAATAACATAAAACAGCAATAAGAATAGGATATTTTCTACAATACTTCATTCTATTTCCCGTTTGAATGATAGGAATTTTTCCCGTTTATATTCCTTATGCCGATAGATATCATTTATATTTCTTATTGTTGAATTTCATTCCTATATCCCTTAAAGAAGATGCATCGTCTGAAGACGGTGCATCTTCTTTGTCAGAGAAGAGGACAGCAGGGGGATCCCGGTCGAAGCTGGCACTGAATTTGTATTCTTTTCCGTGCAATCCCGGGCAGTGAGCCGGATTTTTGCAGAACAATATCCTGTAAACTTTCATATGCAAA
>R05__coassemble_423_pt1 | contig 20301 bp, 13 predicted proteins | sample R05__metabat2_low_PE_006 | metagenome-assembled genome bin R05
CCGGTCTGATTCAGATCCACAGTGTAGATCTCGCCCGGTACCGTAGAGGAAAATGCAACGAGGACATCATCCTGTCTGGCTGTGTAGGTTGCCATAAAGAGGGACTCACCGGCAAACATCCTGCCCAGACCCTTTAAAAATCCGCCCTTGGTATTGGTTGACATCTCCACGCCATCGCTCATCCAGCACATGCCGCCGGACTGAGTATACATCTCTTCTCCACGATTTAACTGAATCTCTACTACCGGCATAATATCGCCTTTAATCTCATATCTCATAATCATATACCTCCATCTGTCAGCTTTTCTGTATGGATATCATAACATACAGAAAGGTGTAATTACATAAGAAAAAGGATTCTTCATCCTTCTCCTATAGACATATATACGCAGCATAGGAAAGGAGGGCTAGCTGTAAAGTTTGCTCAGTTGTTGCTTCATAAAACGATACCCCTTCTGAAGCGGAGAGCTTTCACATCCAGCTCTTCTGCTCAGAAGGGGCATATCCTCATTCCGGATCCGGAATCCATTTCTTAATCTCTATGCCATTACCTTCGATGTCCTTACCATAGATAATGATATTGGTACCCTTGCGATCCGGGTAATAATTCTCGATACGCTCGCCCAGAATCGTGCCGCCGGCCTTGATCATCTTCTCATAGACCGCATCCACATCATCCACCTCGAAACAGATATGGCAGAAGCCATAGCCATTTACCGGAAGCGGACCCACGTCCGCCGGCAGATTATAGGTGAAGATCTCCAGAGTCGGTCCCTCACCTTCCGGATAACCGGGCAGACCGATATGCTCTCCCACGGCCCGGACACCCTTGATCCCTGTCAGACGGTCAAACCACTCTCCCTTATTATCGCGGAGCTTACCTAAGGAGACACAATCAAAGACATCCTTATAAAACTGTGATAAAGCCTTCCAGTCTCTGGCATTGATATTGGTGTGAGTATATTTTGTTCCCAAAAACTCACCTTCTTTCTAATCTGAATCAGGACTCGCTCTCCGGTCCTGCTGTCGGATTCCAGTCAGCTCTGCTGACACAGCTCTGATTCGAATCCGTCCACATGCTCTGTAAAGCAGTGAGGGAGATCTCCCTCACTGCATATGATATCATAAGCGAAATACAGATACAAGCATCACTCAAGCCTGTGGCTTCGCAAGCCAGGCCATTAGTTAAAATGCTTCTCACATACTGCATTCAGACGATTATAGATATCTGCATCTCGCCATGCCAGGAAGGCATCCTTAAAGATAGCATACATATCATTATATACTTCGATATTCTCAGGGTTCGGCTCGATCATAGCGGATGGCTCTACCAGCTGATCCACTGCTGCTTCCAGAGACTCGAATACACCGGCACCGGTTGCACCCAGGATAGCTGCACCCAGAACACCACAGTCAGCCTGTGCCAGAGTCTGTACCGGACGGCCAAATACATCGGCCAGAATCTGTCTCCACAGTGGGGACTTGGATCCACCGCCGGACAGACGGATTACTTCAAATGGATGTCCCATGACACGTTCCATGGCTTCTACGATCATACGAAGCTCATAAGCGCCGCCCTCAAGAACGGCCCTGGCCATATCGCCACGGGTATGGGTCAGAGAGATACCAAGGGAACCGCCCCTTGCCGTATCCTCATAATATGGAGTAACCTGGCTGGAGAAGAATGGGAAGAAGATATATCCCTGGCTTCCTGCCGGTGAGGTTGCTGCTTCCATACAGATGATATCATAAGGATCCTTGCCGCTGGCTTCGGCTACTGCCTTCTCCGGGGAACCATAGATATCACGCCACCATCTTAAGGCAACACCTGTGGCATATGCCAGACCTTCCATGTCCAGATGTCCCGGTACTGCATGTCCGCTGAAGATCACCTCGTGCTTCGGATCATCCTTCACGTCGTCTACTGCTGCTACCATAACGGATGCGGTACCGATGGTAATCTCTGCGATACCTTCCTTGATAACACCACAACCGATGGCTGCACACTGCTGATCTCCGCCACCAACACAGATCGGCATACCCTCAGCGAAGCCTGTTGCTGCCGCTGCCTCTTTGGATACGGTTCCTACCTGTCTGGCCGGTTCCTTTACCGGTGGGAGCTTCTTAATATCAAAATCAATAGCATCCAGGAGCTCCTGGGACCAATCCAGAGTGGATACATCCATCATACCATGAAGGGCCAGAGATGCCGGATCGGTAAATACTTCCGTGGAGCCCAGCTTATGAAGCAGCCACTCCTGTCCATTGACAAAGAGATAGGTCTTATCATATAATTCCGGCTCATTGTCTCGAACCCATTTATACTTGGCATAGGACCATGCACCGGAGATCGGTGCGCCGGCGATCTTGTGATATCTCTCGATACCGATATTCTCCTTGATCCACTCTACTTCCTTGGTCGGACGGTTGTCGGACCATACGATGGCATTATGTAATGGCTCCCAGTTCTCATCGACACCCACGAAGGTACCTCTCTGGCTGGAGATACCTACAGAGCCGATCTCCTTAGGATCTACTCCTGCGTTCTCGATGGCCTTACGTACCGTATAGCAGAGGGCATTCCACAGATCATACATATCCTGCTCCACCCAGCCTACTCTCGGAGTGATGACAGGATATTCCTGATAAGCTTTCCCCAGTTCTTTACCCTGAAGATCGAAAATAATCGTCTTAAGACCGGTCGTACCTGCATCAATACCTGCTACATATTTTGCCATAAAATATACCTCCTATCTATAGGGTAATCAGATCTACCCCCATGTGATCTGATTCTTATTCATCACACTCTGCGACTTCTTCATTCCACGAGGCATGAAGCAGTACAGAATCCCTGATTCGGATTCACTATGTCATACGTGCTCCGCCGACATCCATGATCTCACCTATGCCATACGTGCTCCGCCGACATCCATGATCTCACCTATGCCATACGTGCTCCGCCGACATCCATAATCTCACCACTGATATAGCTGCCCATATCCGATACCAGGAAGAGGACTGCCTTACCTACCTCAGCAGGCTCGCCCATTCTTCTCATGGAGATAGTCGACAGCTTCTTCTCTAACTGTTCCGGTGTCAGCTTGGCATAATTTCTCTTGATCATATCCGTTGCGATGGTTCCTGGAGCGATAGCATTCACACGGATATTATAAGGTCCCAGATTCTTGGCAGCAAATCGGGTCAGGGAGATGATACCGCCCTTGGATGCACCGTAATCCGGTCCGGTACTTCCGCCGGTGATACCTGCGATCGAGGAAGTATTTACGATACTGCCGTGACCCTGCTTCTTCATGATCGGAGAACAATACTTCATGGTCAGGAAGACGGAACGCAGATTCACACCCAGAACCTTATCCCACTGCTCCACGGAAGTGGTATCGAGATCGGTCATGTAGGAGATACCGGCGATATTTACCAGGATATCGATCTGTCCCCAGCAATCCATACATCTCTTTACTGCACTCTGGATCACCTCATCTGAGGAAGCATCGCCTACAATGAACTGAACATCAACCCCCATATCCTCCAGTTCCTTCTTGGTCTGCTCTGACTGCTCGTCCATAACAACATCCACGATGGTCATACCCATGATATCTGCCTCTGCCAGCTTGATGGCAACCGCCTTACCGATACCTCTGGATGCACCTGTGATCAGACAGGTCTGTCCCTTTAATGATACTTCAAACATAAGATAACCTCCTCCTTTATTCTAAGAAAACACCCTTGTGACTTAGGTCGCACCACAGGGTATCATCCATAGATTTTCTTCTTGCATGGTGATAAAATCATTTTCTGAAATGTATGCTGATCTTCCCCACACTTATCTGATTTTTGTGAAATATCACGATATTTTTTCATGCGTCATTCTATTTTTTATTATAAATTACTAACCTATAAAGCTCAATATAGAAAATATTTTCACATCTCTTCAAAAGAGTTTCATATTACATATTTTTTTATAAGATATAATAAAATTTTCAGAAAATTATGCGTACTCACGGCCTTCTGTATCAAGGATGAAAGCTGTAGATTCTTCCCCATCTTCTTACATTTTCTTACAATCCCTCCGGAAGACAGTCAGCCTGGGAATCTCCATGGTATCTCACTTCATTTTTTGCTATAATAATGTGGAAATCTGACATAAAGACAAGGAGAAGATCTATGAAAAAGAAATTATACCTCTTTCTTCTGAGCCTGGTCATGGTCGCTGCCATGCTCACAGGCTGCGGCTCCTCCGGCTCCATCGCAGAGGGAGAGACAGAAGCAGAGGAAAGTACACAGGCAGAAGATATGAAGAAAAAGGAGACCATCACCATTGTTTACACCAATGATATCCATGGCTTTATCGCCAATATCAAGGCCAAGACCTCCAAGGATGATCCGGACGAAGCGGGACTGCGGCTGTCTAAGGTCTCCCAGCTGGTGAAGGATCTGCGCGCAGAAGGGCAGAATGTCCTCCTGGTGGATGCCGGAGATCAGATTCAGGGCTGTTCCTACTCTGCCATCGATGAAGGAGAATCTATCATCAAGCTGATGAATGCTGCCGGCTATCAGCTGGCTACCTTCGGCAACCATGAGTTCGATTATGGTGCCAATACTTTCTTCCAACGGATCGACCAGGCCGACTATCCTTATATCTCCTGTAACTTCCATACTCTGGAAGAATCCGCTACGAGAGATCCTCTGGATGCGACGCAGATCTATGAGTTCGGGGATACTAAAGTCGCCTTCGTCGGTATCTCCACACCGGAGACCATCACCTCCTCCACACCGGCTTATTTCCAGGATAGTAAGGGCAATTATATCTATTCCATCGATGGTTTGGATGATCCGGAAGACCTCTATCAGAGTGTACAGGCAGCCATCGATTCTGTGAGAGACCAGGTCGATTATGTCATCGCACTGGGGCATAACGGAGTAGCAGAAAAATCGATTAAGGCGGAGGTATCCAGCATCGATATCATCGCCCATACCAGCGGGCTGGATGCTTATATCGACGGACACTCTCATACTGCCATCGAGGATGAATTCTATGAGGATAAGGATGGTCACGATGTCGTACTGACGCAGAGTGGTTATGCTCTGGCACATGTGGGTGTGATGACGATAAGAGAGGATGGGGAGATCTCCTCCCGACTGCTGGATGACTATGAGGGAGTGGATGAGGAGGTCGCCGCAGCCGAGGAGAAGCTGATTGGCCAGGTAGACCAAGAGTACGGTAAGAAGATCGCCGCTCTGGATACCGATCTGGATATCCTGAATCCTGACAATCATAATCAGATGCTGATCCGTTCCAGGGAAATGAATTGCGGAGATTTTATCGCCGATTCCATCTATTGGTATTTTAATGAAGAGAAGAAGCTGGACTGCGATGTCGCCTTTATGAATGGTGCCGGTATCCGTAATTCGATCGAAGCCGGCGATATTACCTTAAATGATGTGAAGACCTGCTTACCTTACGGCAATATGATCTGCCTGATCCAGGCAACCGGCCAGCAGATCAGGGATGCCCTGGAGCTGGGTGTCACCCTGGTGGATGTCTGGAACGATACCTGGGATGCACCCGAGACCAACGGTGGTTTCCTGCAGGTTGCCGGTATCCGTTATCAGGTGGATGCCACCATCCCAAGCAGTGTGCAAAAGGACAGCAATCATATCTTCCAATCCGTGACCGGAGAATACCGGGTGAAGGATATCGAGGTTTACAACAGAGAGACGAATTCTTATGAAGCTCTCGATCCGGATAAGACCTATACGGTGGCCAGCATCGACTTCCTGCTGCATAATTCCGGCTGCGGATACTCCATGTTCAAGGACTGCGATACCGTAGCGGACTACGTAGCCCGGGATATGGATGTTCTGGCTGACTACATGGAGAGCTTCACAGAGGAAGACGGATATCCACGGATCCGGACGGAGAACTCTCCTCTCGCTTCCTATCCTTCCTATCTGATCGATTATGAGAATCCGCGGGGAAGCGGAAGAATACAGATGACCGGCGTGAGGGAAGATTAAATGATCCGGAATCCTCTGCTGCTGAATCGGATCTGTCTCTCATAGAACTCTTCCAGCAGCCGGATCATATAGGCTGTATCCCTGCTTCCGGCGGTCTCATAGCTGGAATGCATGGCAAGCTGGGGCAGACCCAGGTCCACGGTCGGGATGGAGACATGGCTGCCGGAGATATTGCCCAGGGTAGAGCCACCATTCTTATCGGAACGATTGGCAAAATACTGCAGGGGGACCTCCGCCCGATGGGCAAGCTCCCGGATGACAGCAATGCTCATGCCATCGCTGGTATATTTCTGTCCGGCGTGGCTCTTTACCACTACACCGGCATTCATATAATTATGATTATTCTGATCGGTATGCTCCGGATGGTTGGGGTGCACAGCATGGGCATTATCCGCGCTGATCATAAAGCTGGATGCCAGAGCTCTCATATGCTCCGACTCCGTCTTATCCAGAGCCAGACTGATCCGGTAGAGTACATCACTTAAGAAGGTGGAATCTGCTCCCTGCTTGGTGCCGGAGCCCACCTCCTCATTATCAAAGAAGGCTGCCATATTCACTCCGCTTCTGTGATCGGCCTTCCGCAAGGCCTGAAGGATGACATAGACACACTGCAGATCGTCCAGATGGGGACCGGAGATAAACTCTTCCTGTAAGCCCCAGATGGTCGGCTGCATACGGTTATAGAGGAAGAGGTCACTAGCCAGGATATCTTCCTCCTCCACAGACAGCTCCTCTGCGATCAGCTTGCGGAAGGAGCCCTCCTCCGAGCCGGCTGCATAGAGAGGCAGCATATCCACCTGTTTATTGAAGGCATAGCCATCATTTACCTGGCGATTCATGTGAATGGCAACATGGGGGATCATGAGCAGATCCCTGTCCACAGTCAGCAGACGACTGACGACTGACCCAGCCTCACGAACCAGCACCCGGCCGGCCACAGAGAGGGGACGATCCATCCAGCTGGAACAGATCATGCCTCCGTAACCTTCCGTGTTCAGCTTGCTGTATCGATCCGTCATGTGAAGCTCTGCATTCTCCTTGATCTTAAAGGTAGGTGAATCGGTGTGAGCCGCTGCAATCTGAAAATTATAATCCTCCAGGTCATTTCCCAGAGTAAAACACAGGATACTCGATCCATTTCTTGTGACATAATAGCTGCCACCCGGCTCTATATTCCACTCTTCGCCCTCTTCCAGGGCAAGATATCCACTGTCATCCAATATCTTACTGATCTTATCCACAGCATGATAGGCTGTGGGACTCTCTTTCAGAAAATCCATCAGACCCTGATTGATCTGCTTTCTGTAGCTATCCATAATTCTTATCCTTTTTTATCCTTTTCTTATTCATTTCCGCGCTCTCTCTCCGCAAGCTTAGGAAGGATCAGACCAAGTAAGACCAGAACGATCGGTGTGATCACATTTAAGGCAAAGGTGAAGAGATCTGTGGAGTACATACCCATAATACAACAGATTGCCGTGATTGCGAAGCACCAGATTCCGAAAAATTTCGCTACGGATTGATTACGAACAATTTAATTTTCAGAATATTTACTGAGAGTCCAAAAAAAAGAGCAAATTATGTGCTGTCAGTACATAATTTGCTCTTTATATTTCATATCTTTAATCTCTATGCATAATCTTCATGCTGTCTGCATGCTTTCTATGCATAATGCCCATGCGACATGCATGCTTTCCATGCATACGAAGCATCCTGTATGAGATTTATTTTGCGGAAAGTGCCTCGTGGATACCCTTAGCAGCTGCCTTACCTGCGCCCATAGCCAGGATAACGGTTGCAGCACCTGTTACGGCATCACCACCGGCGAAGACATAAGCCTTGGATGTCTGGCCATTTGCCTCGTCAGCTACGATACATTTTCTTCTGTTGATATCCAGACCCTTGGTGGTGGAGGAGATCAGCGGGTTCGGTGAAGTACCCAGGGACATGATCACGGTATCTAACTCGATCTCGTACTCGGAACCAGGGATCTCAACCGGACGTCTTCTGCCGGATGCATCCGGCTCGCCAAGCTGCATCTTGATTACCTTCACACCCTTTACCCAGCCGTCTTCACCGACGAGGATCTCGGTAGGATTCTGTAAGAGGTCGAAGATTACGCCCTCTTCCTTGGCATGATGTACTTCCTCTGCACGGGCAGGAAGCTCTGCTTCGGAACGACGGTAGATGACATGAACCTCTGCTCCCAGACGAAGTGCTGTTCTGGCTGCATCCATAGCTACGTTACCACCACCGACTACAGCTACCTTCTTACCTGCGGAGATTGGTGTATCATAAGTATCATCATAGGCATGCATAAGATTACTTCTGGTCAGGTACTCATTGGCGGACATACAGCCGTTGGCTGTCTCACCCGGGATACCCATGAACATAGGCAGACCTGCACCGGATCCGATAAATACTGCCTCAAAGCCTTCGTCAGCCATGAGCTGATCCACTGTGGTGGACTTACCGATCACGACATTGGACTCAAACTTAACGCCTAATTCTTTAACCTTCTCGATCTCTTTCTTAACGACTTTATTCTTCGGCAGACGGAACTCAGGGATACCGTAAGCTAATACACCGCCTAATTCATGAAGTGCTTCAAATACAGTCACTTCATAGCCCAGCTTCGCCAGGTCACCTGCACAGGTCAGACCGGATGGACCGGAACCGATCACTGCTACCTTATGGCCATTTGTGCTCTCTGCCTTCTTCGGCATAATATTATTCTCCAGAGCGTAGTCTGCTACGAATCTCTCTAACTTACCGATGGATACTGCCTCGCCCTTGATACCGCGGATACATTTGCTCTCGCACTGGGACTCCTGTGGACATACACGTCCGCAGATTGCCGGTAAAGCGGAGGACTGGCCGATGACTTCATAAGCGCCCTCGATATTGCCAGCCTTGATCTGAGCGATAAATCCCGGGATATTAATATTTACAGGACATCCCTGGATACATTTTGCATTCTTACAATTCAGGCAGCGATTCGCCTCTAATGCTGCTTCTTCCTGATTATATCCGTAACATACTTCTTCAAAGTTTCTTGCACGTTCCTGTGGATCCTGTTCTCTGACAGGAATTCTCTTCATCATATCCTGTGCCATTATTTGTCACCTCCGCACTGTCCGCATCCGCCGTGATGTGTGTCGCCTTCCTGCTGTTTGAGAATGGCTCTCTGCTCGAGATCCTTGTACATCTGCTGTCTCTTCATGGCAGCATCAAAGTCCACGCCGTAGCCATCGAACTCCGGTCCGTCAACACATGCGAATTTTACTTCATTATTTACGAGAACACGACAAGCGCCGCACATACCGGTTCCGTCAACCATGATCGGATTCATGCTGACGATACAGGTAGGGATGCCAAGCTTCTTAGCTGTGAGGGCACCGAACTTCATCATGATCATCGGTCCGATGATCACACATACATCATAGCTGTTACCAGCTGCTGCCAGTTCTTCCATCTTACCGGTAACCATACCGCTGAAGCCGTAGGAACCATCGTCTGTACATGGATAGTAATGACCGGCTGCTGCTTCCATCTCCTTCTCGAGGATGAGGAGATCCTTGGTCTTGGAACCGATGATAACATCTACATCGATACCATTCTCATGCATCCACTTCACCTGTGGATATACCGGTGCTGCACCGACACCACCACCAACGAAGAGGATCTTCTTACCTTTTAATTCTTCAACAGTCTCATCGGTGATCAGTTCGGATGGACATCCCAGAGGACCGGTGAAGTCACGGAAGGAATCTCCTGTCTTTAATTCAGCGAACTTGCGGGTGGATGCACCAACCGGCTGGAATACGATCGTTACGATGCCTGCTTCTCTATCATAATCACAGATGGTCAGAGGGATTCTCTCGCCCTTCTCATCCAACTTAACGATTACAAACTGTCCCGGAAGACAATGCTTTGCAACACGTGGTGCTTCCACATCCATCAGATAGATGTTAGCAGATAATTGCTCTGCCTTAATAATCTTGTACATGTATGTTTCCTCCTTGATAGAAATATGTTGTCTGTTTCTATGCCAAATAATCAAGCTTCATTATAGCACAGTACAAGAGTGCATGAAAAGATAAATAAATTCTGAAATTTGTTAAGTATTTTACCGAAAATGTCAACATTTTTCACTAATCTTCCGATTCATCCTGATCCATCTCTCCGTCGAAATCTTCGAAATTATCCTGATAGGAATCATCATAATCGATATCATAGTTGGAATCATCCTGGTCGTCGTCCTCGTCGAACCATTCCTCCTGGTCGTCCTCATTCCAATCCTGCGGATCCTCCCAGTCGTTCTGATCCTCCTGGTCATCCCAGTCCTGCGGATCCTCCCAGGCGTCCGGATCCTCCGCTTCCTGATTCTGATCGTCCTGGTCCTCCACGAAGGAATCGTCCTCATCCTCTTCCTCCGCTTCTGTGTCATCCGAACTGCCGAAGTAGTCTCCGAAGTCCTGCTCCAGCTCAGTATCTCTGGTGATGCCTGTATGTATCTGATTCATAAAATCCTTCCAGATATAGGCCGGATAGGTATTCCCCTTCAGATTATCCACACTCTCATAGACATCCATGCCGACCCAGACGGCGGTCGTATAGTACGGACTGTAGCCACAGAGCCAGCCATCCACATAATTACTGGTGGTACCGGTCTTGCAGGCCACCGGAATATCCACATCCAGTCCGCAGTTGGAAGCCGTTGCGGAGGAGCTGGTCACACAGGATTCCAGTACATTGGTCATCATGCGGGCTGCCTGACTGGTGTATACAGACTTGGAGCTGTTGGCATCACTCTCGCTGACCAGATCATTTCCCTGAGCATCTGTGATCTTAACGATACAGGTCGGTCTGCGATAGCTGCCGTCATTGGCCAGAGTTGCATAGCCTGCGGCCATCTCCACAGGAGTGGTACCATTGGTAAAACCGCCGATACAGGTGGTGTCATATTTATAATCATTCTCATCCAGTCCAGCAAAGTTCATCTCTTCCAGATAGCTTAAGAGACTGGAAGCTCCCATCTCCTGATAGAGGCGATAGGTAGCCACATTACTGGACTTCTCCACTGCCTTACGCAGGCTGATACTTCCGGAATAGGAGGATCCGGCATTATTTACCTTATCCTCGCCAGTCATACGGCTGTCATCCACGGTGCTATCCGGTGTATAGCCCTGTTCGAAGGCCGGTGTATAGACTACCAGTGGCTTGATGGCACTACCCGGCTGACGATTGGACTGGTAGGCACGGTTAAGACCATAGCCCTCCTGGTCCTCCTCACGGCCACCGACGATGGCACATACCTTGCCTGTCGCATTATCGATGCAGACCGCTGCACCCTGTACCTTATAGACACCGTCATCGGTCTTCTCTGTAAATGTACCACCCAGCTGAGTGGACACGGAATTCTGCAGGTTCTTCTGCATAGTCATATCGATGGAAGTATAGATACGATAGCCGCCGGTATAGAGACTCTGTCGGCAGCTGGTATATAATTCATCATAGCTGCTCTCGTACTCTTCCTTATCCTCATCGGAATCAAACTGCGTCCTGAGGGTGAAGCCATTGGCCTCCATCAGCTCCTCTGTCGCACATTTGAGGATGTAGGTCTCTGCGTAGTCATTGGAGTCTGTCTCCTTCTTCGGCATGACAGTGATCTCCTCCGCCAGAGACTTCTCATACTGCTCCTTGCTGATATATCCTTCCTCATACATATTGGTCAGGATCCGGTCGCGACGCTCCAGGGTATCCTCCGAATGCAGGTAAGGATCATAGCGGCTGGGACTGTTAGGAATCGCACAGAGAAAGGCGGTCTGAGAGATGGTCAGGTCCTTGCAGGACTTATTGAAATAAGCCTGGGATGCCGCCTCGATGCCGTAATTGCCATTGGCAAAATATACATTATTCAGATAAAACTCCAGGATATCCTCCTTGGAGTACTTCTGTTCCAGAGCAACAGCGATGAAGATCTCATTCAGCTTACGCGAGTAGGTCTGTTCAAAGGACAGAAAGATATTTCTGGCCAGCTGCTGGGTGATGGTCGAGCCTCCCATGGTAATCTGCCCATGATGGACGATCAGCGACAGCACCGATCGTGCCAGTCCCACGACGTCCACTCCCCTGTGTCTGGTAAAGTTCTTATCCTCCACAGAGATAATGGCCAGCTTGGCTGCATCGGAGATATCGGAGTAGGAGAGATAATAGACATCCTTCTCTCCCTTCAGCTTCTTGATCTCATTGCCATCGGCATCATAGACGATGGAGGTCTGTGACGCCTTAAATGTATTTTCATCACTCTCAGCTACCAGTTCCACGGCATTATGATAAATCTTAAAAAGTGGTATTCCTACCTTGACGACGCCCGCCACCACGATGGCGAAAACGATCAGCAGTAGTATGGTTCCCACAAGGCTGCCCGCAGAACGTTTCTTCTTCATACGGCTCATAAGGACCCTCCTTTGTCCGCAGGCAGATTCTCCTCTGTATCTCCACCTGCTTTTATGTTAAAATATCGTATATCGTGAATCTCCATGAGATTCCGGAAAGGGGTAAACATGTATCTGAATTCCTATCAATTAAAATATATCGCTCTCATCGCCATGATCATCGACCACATGGCGATCGTCTTTCGGTCGTCTATGTCCCACACACTCTATCTCCTGCTGCGCGGCATCGGACGGCAGGCCTTCCCCATCTTCTGCTTTCTCTTAGTGGAGGGCTTCCTGCATACTAGAAGCCGCAGCAGATATCTTGCCCGTCTGCTGCTCTTCAGCATCCTGTCGGAGCTTCCTTATGATCTGGCTCTGCAGAAGACCTATCGCATCCTGGGAAGCAGTCTCAGCACGCTCCGCCTCATGGACTGGTCCGAGCAGAATGTCTTCTTCACTCTGGCACTGGGTCTGCTGGCCATGATGCTTCTTGATAGATATCAGCATCAGACCGTCAATACCCTGGCCATCATCGTGGGACTGCCCTGTCTGGCAGAATGGCTGCACACAGATTACGGCTCCATCGGAGTGCTTACGATCATCCTCTTCTATCTCTACCGAAGAGATGGCCGCATCCCTCTATGGTTCTGCTATCTTCCTCTGCTGCTCCTGATCCTGGACTTCCAGATACAGGTCTGCTGTATCGCTTCCTACCTGCTGATCCAGACCTATAACGGAGAGCAGGGCCGGGGAAACCGCTATCTCTTCTATATCGCCTATCCCCTGCACCTTCTTCTCCTGTGTGCTCTACATATGTTTCTCTTATAATAGTTTTTATCTCATCGCAGGCTGCTAACAGCCTGCGATGTTTCATGTCACCTGAAATGCTCCTACTCTACATAGGTATAGAATACATTTCCCGCTTTATTGATCGTATTGGTAAAGCTTACACGATCCACAGCAGTGGATTCCCCTGTCACCGGATCCAGATAGCGGATCTTGGAGGAATTATAGCTCATGATGATCACATAGCGCTTGCTGTTGATCTTAGACAGGATCGGATATCCCTTACTGATATAGTAGAGTACCTCATCCAGACTGCATCCGGTAATATTATAGGCAGTATGCCCGCTGTATTCTTCCACCAGCTTGAGCGGCTTCTGTCCGGAGGTATCGATCTCTGATGCGGATACCTGTCTGCCGTTCACCTTGGCGATCATCTCCAGGCAGGCAGCCAGGGACTGTTTGGCTGATTTGGCCTTGGTCACCTGATCCATGCCGGCAACCATGGCATAATCATCAAATCCACACTCCCACAGTGTCTTCTCCTCACTACTGATGACCGAGCCTCTTAATTCGTCTGCACTGAGGATGGCCTCGGTCAGATTATCATAGATCTCCTGCTCCTTGCCCTCGGCATAGACATAATACTGGATCTGTGCCTCATGACTGCGCTCCAGAGGAATCAGCATGTCATTGACACTGGCCATGACTCTGGTCAGGACCAGATCCGGCTCGATCTGAATATAGACATAGTTCGGGAAGCTGATATAGAGCTGATTCCAGTATACGGTGGAGTAATTATAGGCCAGAGACACGGAACCGCTTTCATCCTCTTCCTTATAACGGATATAATCCGTATCATTTGTCGCTTTTATCTTATTGCCACTCTTCTTACCGAAATTCATCTCCAGCACGCTGCCGGACACCTCCGTATCCAGGATATAGAGGCCGGATTTCTTATAGGTCTTTACCACATTTCCATCGATATCTGCGATGGTCAGCTTCTTCATCGGGAAGACCAGAACATCTCCGCTGGACTTCTTCACATCGGAAGCCTTTGCCGTACCGTAGATAAACTCATTGGACAAAAAGCCGACCGCACGGATCCTGTTGGAATCCGAGCAGCTGAAGGTCTGCTCCTTACCGGACTCCAGATCGATCATACGGATGCTGGTATTCTTCGTCAGATCCTGATTCTCCTCGATGGCAATGATGCTCTGATCTCTGGAAGCCGTAACATTTTCATTGATCATACCTGTCTCCAGGATCTGATCCTCTCTCCTGGTCAGGTCCACGGCATGCAGATCTCCATCCAGCAGACAGTAGAAGATATTATTACTGTTCAGATAGGTCAGCTTCTCCACGTCCTCCTTCATCCGACTGAATGGAACCGTGGTCGAGAAGAATGCCATCTCCTCATTACATTTCTCCTCCGCATTATAACGCAGGAGCTGGATACCGTTCTTGCCCTCATAATGGCCTCGATTCATATAACCGTAGACGATATATACGATATTTCCGTCATCATCCATCTGCAGGATCTTAATATCGTGACTGCCCTGATCATTGCGCAGATCTGCCAGGTTCTCGGAGGAGAAGCTGTAGACCTTGGCCACATCAGAGGAATTATAATTATAGTACCAGAGCTGGCCTTCCTGAGCGAAGCAGACCTTATAGCCCTCATCACTGCTCATATAAGAGATATTGTCAGAATTCTGGATACCCAGGGTGATGCAGTTTCTGGCCGGATCGATCAGATCCTTGTTATAATAGGCGTCCATGGTCCGGTTATAATCGAGCAGATACATACGATCGGAGGTATAACGGATCTTATAGTTCTCACTGAAATCATAGTACTGTACGACGCCATCCTTGATCTCGCAGGACAGGATACAATCCATCTGCAGAACCGTGTAGACCTCGTTGATCTCCTTGATGGTGATCTTAGGGTCGCTCTCCTGCTTGACGGTCATATTGCCGAAGGAGATGGAGTCCACACTGGAGTGGATATCCAGGGATTCCAGGGAGGTCGTCTTCTTATCGTTGGATGGCTCCAGATAAGGAATATCCTCCTGAAATGCTTCCTTATCAAAGAGATTCTTATGAAATGTATTGGCATAATCCATGCATTCAGCCAGATGGTAGCCCTCGCCATTTACGACCTTGGTATAGAAGAAGACTCTGGTGCTGTTATTCAGTCGCACCGCCAGCTTAAGATAATAATTCCGTCCCTTCTCCAGATTGGTCTCGAAGCGGATGCTTGCCGTTCGGATGCCTTCCTCCTCCTGGTCCTCCAGCTTATTCAGGGTACCCTCCTCCAGAGGATCCTCCTCGGAGCTCTCAAATAAAACATACTGTATGGCAGTGATATCATAATCATAATTATGAAGACAGAGATCCAGGGTATGATCATTATTTACCACGGTGATCTGATTCCGTACCAGGGACAGATCCACAGAGTCCAGATAGGCTGACATGGTATTATAATTCCCCTGATCCGAGCGGATCTCCATCACCGGATAGGAGGAATTACTCATCTCCGAGTAATCCTGTCCCTTCTCACTGGAAATCTGATGATCAAAGAAGAGAAAGGCTGCCACAAAGACAATAATGCCTACGATACTATGTAATATCACGCTCCGTATGATCTTCTTCATGACTTCTCCTCCTCTCCACGCAGATATCCAGCCTCATCGATCAGCTTCAGAAGGGTTGGTTCTACGTGATAGTTCTGTGCAAATGTTCTGACCTCCTCCAGCTTGCTGCGGGAAGAGGGATTCCGGTGCACTGCCCGGATCAGAAGGTTCTTAGGCGTGTGCTCCATATCGATAAACTCCAGGATCTGGGTATCATAGCCCATGGCCTCCAGCAGCTTGGCGCGGATGCCATCGGTAGCCAGAGCGCTGAAGCGCTCCTGCAGGATCCCATAGTCTGTGATCGGTGCCATCTGATCATTCTTCATCTGTTTATGGAATTCATGCTGACAGCATGGAACGCTGAGGATGATCCTGGCTCCCCAGCGGATCGCCTTATCCAGGGCATAATCGGTTGCCGTATCACAGGCATGAAGGGTCACGACCATATCCAGCTGGTCCACTCCGTCATACTCCTCGATGGATCCCACCTGAAAGCTCAGGCGGTCATAGCCATAGGCCTCCGCCAGCTTACTGCAGTGTCGGATCACATCCTTCTTCAGATCCAGACCAATGATACGGATGGGATACTTCTTCATGATCTTCAGATAATAATACATGGCAAAGGTCAGATAGGACTTACCGCAGCCAAAGTCCAGGATGGTAAGCTCTCTGCCTTCCGGCAGATCCGGCAGGACATCCTCGATAAATTCCAGAAATCGATTGATCTGACGGAACTTATCATAACGGCTGCGAACAATCTTATTGTCCTTCGTCATAACCCCAAGATCTCTTAAGAAGGGGATGTCTTCTCCCTCTCTTAAGATATATCGCTTCTCCCGATTGTGGGACAGCCTGATCTGCGCCGGCTGTTCTGTCCCGGTCAGTTTCTTCCGCTTGATATTGGCCTCGCCCTTCTTATTGATCAGGGCAGACAGCTCCATCTGCTGATGGCGCAGCTGAAACTGCTTATAAAGAGGCAGGGTCTGCTCTAACCATGCCAGGAGCTCCTGCCTGTCATGATTCTTATGAAAGACCTGGGTCTGGGTATATCCGGCACTCTGATAGACCAGCTGTCCACGGAGCAGAACCGGACGAATGGTATATTTTTTTATCTCTTCTGCCTTCCTGGGATTACTGATGGTCATCCCGGCAAGATTCTCATCGAGATATCTCTTTATTTCTTCTAATAATGCTTTCATGGTATTCCTTTATCATCTGTAATAACCCATCACATTCCGCCGCGATGGGGCGAGTATGCAGCATACTTCGCGGTATCTTATCCTACAGGGACAGATAGGGAATCACATCCTCCAGGGTCCGGCCCACACACAGGCACATCTGTGTGATTTCCTCACTGTAATCCTTGAGATCCGGGATACCGATCACCGGAATCTGTCCGGCCGCTGCCGCGCGAATCCCCTCCGGGGAATCCTCCAGCACCAGTGCTTCCGACGGACGGACTCCATATCTCCTGCAAGCCTCCAGGAAGATATCCGGCGCCGGCTTCCCTCTGGCCACCTCTTTGGAAGAGATGACGCCGTCCAGTCGATCTGCCAGGCCGCAGCCCTCCAGAAACTCCTCGATGGTCTCCGGCTCCGAAGAGCTGGCGATCACCTTCTGAAGTCCTGCCGCTTCGATGGCATCCAGAAGAGGCAGAAGCCCCGGCTTCATGGCCACACCTTCCTCCTGGGTAATCTTACTGATACGCTGTCCTATGGTGTCATAGAATAACTCTGCATCGATATCCTGTCCATACAGCTCATGATATCTGGCACAGGTATCTCTCTTATCCAGAGCGATCAATGTCTTATAGATCTCCAGATCTGCCTGCAGTCCCCACTCCCGGCCGATCTCCTCGAAGGCACGGGCTGCCACAGCCTCTGTATCAAACATCAGACCATCCATATCAAATATCACTAATCTCATCGATCAATCCTCTTTCTTCATTTCTGTCATATATTTTCTTCCCTGAGACTCTTAGCCGCTCGCTTTTATTCGCTGGCTGCCAGATCTGATCTGACTATCTCGTCTTGGCTACTTATTTCGTCTTCCCGGACTTTTCTGTCGTCTTCTGTGTCTTCGTTGTACTCTTCGATGACTCGGTAGTACTTTTCCTCTTTGCAGATGTAGCTTCGGTGCTGTTCTCCGTCGTTGCAGATGTAGCTTCGGTGCTCTTCTCCGTCGTTGCAGATGTGGCTTCGCTGCTGCTCTGCGTGGTAGTTGCTGCAGCTCCCGTGCTGCTCTCTGCTGCTGTGGTCTCCTCTTCTCCGGTCGTCGCGGTGGAATAGGCAGCCATATGCTCCTCATAGGTCTCAAAATAGAGATTCGAGCCGTCATTCTTCACCATGTCTGTCTGGAAGAAGAGATAATTATGCTCCTCCGGATATAAAACAGCCTGGATGGCATCCATACCCGGATTACCGATCGGTCCCGGTGGGAGACCGTCTATCTTATAGGTATTATAAGGAGAGTCATCCTCCAGATCAGAGTAGGTGACTCTGTCCACCCCATAGATACCATCTGTCATACCGTAGATTACCGTGGAGTCAAACTGGATTCTCATGCCCTGCTCCAGTCGGTTATTAATGACACCGGCGATGGTAGCATACTCCTCCGGCAGCTCTGTCTCCTTCTCCACCATGGAGGCCCGGGTCAGGACCTCTGTCATGGACATACCCAGCTCCTCTGCTCTCTGCTGACAGCTGTCATCATATTGTTTGGTAAATTCATCCAGCATCATGGCAACCAGTTGGTCTGCCGTGGTCGTCTCATCCAGATAATAGGTATCCGGGAAGAGGTAGCCCTGCAGCTGATAGTAGACATCCTCCTTCGCCGGAAGCTGATCTGCATAGACGAAGTCCGCCGCTGCCTTCTCCACCGCCTGAAGGAATTCCTCGCCGGACATGATCCCCTGCTCCTCGATGCGCTCTGCCATCTTCTCCGCAGAGTAGCCCTCCGGCAGCATGAGCACGATCGTATCCTCACTGACCACTGACTTGCTCTGACCGGATGCAAGCACATCTAAGATATCGGTAAGGCTCATCCCGTCATTTAACTCGTAGCTTCCGTACTTGAGCTTACCGTAATAGCCCTCATGAAAGAGCTTGACCAGCATAGGAGCCTGAAAGCGAATCACGCCCTTCTCCTTCAGAAGAGCGACCATATCCATGGTACTGCTTCCCTCGGGGATCTCCACCTCGATATCCTCTCCATCTGTCGTCTTACGGCTGTACTCCATATAGAATAGTCCCCCCACGCCCAGCAGGGCAACAAGCAGAACCAACAGCAGAATCCTCCGGATCTTATGGGTCTTCTTATTCTTATGCTTCTTCTCTTTATTTTTATATTTCTTCTCTTTATTCTTCTTATCCTTATCTACTCCCATAGAGTCCTCCTGATCTATCCATGCGGTATCCTCCGCCACATGTGTATTAAGAAATCCTTCTGATAAATATGATGTGTCCTCCGCGATATTTCTGCAGGAAGTATGTGATGTCCTTTGCCATAAAAGGAAAAGAGGATTATAATAATCCTACTATCATGCAAAGGATCTCTATCATATGAACAGACAAATATTACTGGATCTTCATAAGAAGAACCTGACATCCTCTGATTATAACATAATCCAATCTATAACAAAAGATAAGATTCTCTTTCATCCCCACAGAGATAGCGGGATTACGGACAGGAATACCATCCATCCCTGTCTGCAGACCCTTCCATTCGATCTGCAGGCCATTCCATTCAATCCACAGGCCCTTCCATTCGATCTGCAGGCCATCGATATGGTCGTCACGGATACGGATGAGTCCATCGCTCACTGGAAGAAGCAGGCTATGGCAGTCATCGCCTGGTCTCACGAAGAGAATCCGCAGGAGAGCCTGATGCAGGCCCCCTGGCTCATCCTCTCTCTCGATGCCCTGTCCGATCCCTTTCCCGAGGAGGTCTGGCATCGTCATCATGGCCTTCCGCTCAGGCTGCTGGAGACGGAGCGCTGCTATCTGCGGGAGCTGGCTATGGATGACCTGGACCCATTACTGGCCCTGGATGCAGAGCAAGAAGCAGATAGTCCGGGCAGATTCTTCCGCATCCCGGCTGACTCTCATTTAGAAACCAACCCAGATCCTGCGATTGGCTCTGACCCGGATCTGGTCTCTGCTGCCAGGGATTATCTCTCCCACTATATCGCCTGTCAGTATCCCTTCTATGGTTATGGCATCTACGGAGCCTACGACCGGTCCGACGACCGCTTTCTGGGTATCGTGGGCTTCTACCAGACGGATTCGTCCACGACCGCTTCGTCGGATTCCGATTCTCCGGATGCCGGTCCGGAGCTTGGTTATGCAGTCAGTAGGGAGCATCGACGACAAGGTTATGCCCGGGAGTGGATCCTTGCTCTGACA
>R05__coassemble_431_pt1 | contig 20134 bp, 19 predicted proteins | sample R05__metabat2_low_PE_006 | metagenome-assembled genome bin R05
TGTGCTCATGACAGTGTTCGTGCTCATGCTCGTGGCTGTGCTCATGACAGTGTTCGTGCTCATGCTCGTGGCTGTGCTCATGACAGTGTTCGTGCTCATGCTCGTGGCTGTGCTCATGACAGTGTTCATGTTCATGATCTCCCTCTTCCATATGACCATGGATGATCACGCGGACATGAGAACCGACGATGCCACACTTAACCGACTGCTCCAGCTTATACTCTACATCCGGGATACCCAGACCATTTAACTCGCTGATCAGCGCCTCTTTATCCTCATAAGTATCAATCAGGGAAGCCAGGATCATATCACCTGCCACACCTGCACTACATTCCATAAATAATGTTTTCATGAATAACCTCCGTAAAGTTATGTTTTCATCCGGCGATAGGACTTATAATTAAGTCATAATAATAGTAATTTGTATGTTGTATTATATCTAATAATATGTCATACATCTATTATATAGTAGTCTTTCGCTTTTGTCAAGCTGAGTATACTATATCTGCCCGATTTTGTCATTCATGAAATATCTTTCGTTTATTCTTCACACCATATTTCAGACAATCAAGTCTCCTCATGTCCCATAACAGTCACAGCAAGGCCCGCCTCTGCGAAATAAGCACGTGCCTCCTCCAGACGCTCGTCAGAAGGAATCTCGAAGGTATCCTGATAGATCTCTACTTCTCTGCCTTTGGATATACCCATATTATGGTATGGCAGCAGATTAATGGTCTTCAGACCCAGCTCCAGCATGAGATCTCTCATGGCCTGAAGATTCTCATCGGAATCATTTACCTTATGGATAAAAGGCACTCGAATGATAACTTTCTCACGATTGACCGGATTAGCTGCCAGGGCACGCAGATTACTCCAGATCAGATGAGGATCGACACCCGTATATCGCTTATGCTCTTCCGGATCCATATGCTTGAGATCAAAGAGAATATGATCACTGACCTCTGCCAGACGGAGGATATTCTCTTCCGGTCCGAAGCCGCAGGTATCCAGGGCGACAGAGATACCATGCTCCTTACACTTTAGCGCAGTGGCATAGGCCAGATCAAAATGTGTGATTACCTCGCCGCCACTCAGAGTGACACCACCACCGGAATTCTCATAGAAATCCTTATCCTTTAATATTTCTTCCAGGAGACCATCTGCAGTATATTCCAGAGATTTACTGTGCAAACTTTCCGAACAGCACCATTTGATACATTTGCCACAGTGTATACATCTGGATTTATCTGCTACGATCTTATCCTCTTTTACCTCCAGTGCCTGCACCGGACAGACCTTGATACATTCTCCGCAATGAATACATTTATTTGGATTATAGAGAACGGTATAGTCATAATCGATCAGCTCCGGATTATGACACCAGGCACAACGAAGAGGACATCCTTTAAAGAAGACAGTGGTCCGGATACCCGGACCATCTTCTGTCGAAAATCTTTGTAAGCCTCCTACATAGGAGATTCTATCATTTAACATCCCGCACATCCTGGATTATGTGCTGTTCTGGAGATAACATTATCCTGTACATCTCGGTCAAGCTCTGTGAAATATGCAAGATAACCTGCAACACGAACAAGGAGATTACGGTATTTCTCCGGTTCTCTCTGTGCGGCACGTAATGTCTCGGAGTCAACAACATTGATCTGGATATGCTCGCCGCCGTTCTCGAAGAATGTCATAACAACACCTTCTAAGATGCCACGGCCCTTATCACCCTGTACACTTCTCGGATCAAAACGGAGATTGTATAAGCAGCCATCCTTGGCATTCTTCTGATCCAGCTTGGCGACAGACTTAACACAAGCGGTAGGACCACTGACATCACGACCCATAACAGGAGAACAGTTATCATTTACTGCTTCATATGCAAAACGTCCGTCAGCGGAAGCGAGGACACATTTACCCTGAGATACGTTCATGGACTGAGACTCTACGACTACATGGTATTTTCCGCCACGGGAATCTCTGTAGCGACCCAGACTATCTGCATAGTGTTTTACGATACCTGCTGCAATTGCATCAACATAATCGTTGTCATTGCCATATTTCGGTGCTTTATTTAAGAGGATGAGACGCATACGCTCATAACCTTCAAAGTTAGCTTCCAGAGCTGTCATCAGTTCATCCATGGTATACATCTTCTCCTGGAAGATGATGGTATCGATGGCTGCGATGGCATCGGATACATTACCGATACCATTGATAAATGCACCGGACTCACAGTGGATCGGGCCACCCTCCTGGATGGACATGCCCTTATCGATACATCCCTGGATCAAATTGGAAGCAAATACCTGCGGACATCTGGTGGCATGCATAGCACCAACGATATTGAAGCCCTTGAGCATGAGATCTACGAAATGATCGATCTGAATATAAAGTGCTTCCACGATCTTTTCCTTGCTGGTTAAGGTGGATAATTCACCGGTCTTCACACCAAGCTGTTTCTTTGCAACCGGATCGTAACCATTATGAAGGACGAGCTCCAGACATTTTAAGAGGTTAACGTATCCAACGGTAGGACGTCCGTCACCTTTGCCGATCAGCATCGGCTGAACACAACCCATGATACCCCAGTTACGAGCCTCCTCGATGGAGATATTCAGCTTCTCAGCAACCATAGGAACTACCAGCTCATCATTGAAGAAAGCAGGTGTTGCCAGTCCGTCCTGGATCATCTTCAGACCGTATTCTACAAGCTCCGGATTGATATTCTTATGCCAGCGTACGGAACCGGTAGGCTGGGAGGTCTGCACATCTCTGTTGGCCTTTAATACCAGGAAGGATGTCTCATTGGTTGCATCGCTGCCGTCAGGAAGCTGTCCGCCTACGATCATGTTCTGCCAGATCGGATAACCTGCGAAGGACTGGCTGTAGAACTTATCACGCAGCTTGAGGATATCGGTAAATTTGATAAAGAGACAATCCAGACACTCGATGGCGAATTCTTCTGTGATGCGTCCTGCTTTCAGATCTGCTACGTAGAATGGATTGAAGTACTGGTCTAATCTGTGTAAAGAGATACCATGTCCATTGATTTCGATGTTCATGATCACATGGCAGAACCATACGAACTGTACTGCCTGCTGGAAGGTCTGCGCCGGCTCATAAGGAACGATCTTACAGTTAGCACTGATCTGAAGGAGCTCTGCCTTACGTACCGGATCGTCACACTCTGCTGCCTGCTGTTCTGCTAATTCACTATATCTTAAGGCAAAGGCCTGTGCTGCTTCCACAGCGATGATCTCTGCATTCCAGAAGTTTACCTTCTCCTGATCTTCCTTGGACTGAATGACTGTCTTGTCGATATATTCCTGGCACTGTCTCTTGTATTCCTTCAGACCAACATTAAGAGCGGTCTGATAGTCAGCCAGAAGATGACCGGTACCACAGTCACGGTTACCAACGGTCATGATACCGGCAGCTTCTGCTTCCTTGGTATCCTCAGGAAGTGCTCTCTCCACGATCTTATCGAAGGAGCGTCCCTTCCACTTTGGTAAGATACGGAGTAATTCTTCTCTGTCTTCATCCGTTAATTCCAGCGGATCACTCGGACGGGTTTTGAAGTCATCGATCTCATCAATAACCCACTCGGAAAACATCTCAGGAAATACCGGTGCACAACGTGGTTTATCATTATGATTACCAACGATCAGCTCACCCTCCTGGATATAAATTGTCATATTCTTCAGGATATAATCCAGCATATATGCTCTCTGAAGTACTGGTGGCTCCTGTGCATACAGATCCATAGCCTCTGTTGCAAGTCTTGCTCTCTCTGCACTTAAGCTAGGCTTCACTTCTGCCTGCATCTGTTTTAATTTTGCGATACGATCTGTCATGTCTTTACCTCCGCTAATACATTTTCATCATTTCATTCAGGATAAACTACCCATATATATCGGTAATTCTTATGTTTCCATTCTATCCCTAAGATAATAATTAGTAAAACGCACATTTTTTATGTGAAACATTAGGAGAGCTTATGTATGAAATGAACAAAAATAAAACTCCATGTTCCGAAAGAATCATGGAGCTTTCTATCATATTTCTTCATATACCTGTCATGATGAGGAGTATTTATCGCTTTGCTGCCGGACATCTCTCATATCCCTCCGGCAGATTCTCTCTGACATAATCCAGAAATGCCTTGGCGGCCCAGGACTGGAAGGAGTTCTTTCTGGTCACGGCCCCCAGCACCCTGCTGATGGGATTCTTAATATCTACCATAGCGATATGATAGGGGTGGTTGTTGGTAGTAAACTTGGGCATGATACTGATTCCCAGACCTTCATCCACCATAGCCAGGGTGGACAGATCGTCGATCATCTCATAGCGGACATGGGGCTTATATCCGGAGGCCTTGAACATCTTATCCAGATAGGAGGCATAGCCGACATTGAGAAAGATGAAGCTCTCCTCCTTGACCTCCTGCAGGTCGATCTCCTGCCGGTCTGCCAGAGGATGATCTGCAGGTAGACAGAGCTGGAAGGGATCCACAAAGAGACCCTCATACTCGGTATCTCTCTTCCGCGGATCAGACATAAAGGCGATATCCAGATCTCCATCACGAACCTTCTCGTAGAGAGTGACATCATCCTCCTGGATCAGTTCGAAGCGGACATGGGGATAATCCTCCAGAAAGAGCTTAATGCAGCGGGGGATCAGATTCATGGACAGGCTGAGATAGGCTCCGATCTTAACCACACCCATCTGAAGATGATGGATCTCATTTACCTGATCGGCCAGATTCCTCTGTCCTTCGACGATCATACGGATATGCGGCAGGAGGATCTTACCCTCCTCCGTGATCTTTAAGCCGGTCTTGGTCCTTTGAAAGAGAGTGATCTTATAATTCTCCTCCACAGATTTTACCATCTGGCTGATGGCAGACTGGGTATATTTGTAATACTCTGCTGTCTTGGTGAAGCTCTCCGTCTCCGCCACCTTTAATAGTATCTCATATTTGGATGGATGCATATCATTTCCCCCTTAAGGCATCTCGTCAGAATCCACGGAAGCATAAGATATCAGATGCTACTTAATAAACTTATCGATGGCATCATTTAAGGCCCGGATGGATTCCATATCATCCTCCTCCACAGCCTCCACGATACAATGACTGATGTGATTCTTCAACACGACCTTACCGGTATTATTGATGGCATTTCTGACAGCCGCCAGCTGAACCAGTACCTCGCTGCAGTCTGCATCGTTCTCAATCATACGCTTGACAGACTCCAGATGTCCGATGGCTCTGGACAGGCGATTGATCACCGCCTTCTTCTCCTGGGCACTGTGAACATGCTTATGGCCATGGCTGTGGCTATGGCTATGGTCATGACCGTGGTTGTGATCGTGGCTATGGTCGTCATCATGGCTATGGTCATTATCATGATTATAATCATAGTCATTGATTGCTTCATGGTCATGTTCTATCCCTGCCTGATGGAGCAATTCATGCTCTTCTTTTGTCATAATATCACCTCTTATGTAGGACATGTTTATGTATGTATAATGTCTAAGAACATGATAACATAATCATTTTTAATTTTCAATAAGGATTTGCATAAGTTTTCTTAATGATATGCATAAGTTCATAATCAGCCACAGACTTCTATCTTTTCTATGCTGTGATCATCATTCATATAGACGATACGACTTGCCAGTGCATGGGCCAGTTCCTCATTATGGGTAGAGATGACGATGGTTTTACCGGCTGCTTTTAACTGCTTCAGGAAGTCGGTCAGCCAGAGCTGGGTCTTGCGGTCCAGACCGGCCAGGGGTTCATCCAGAACCAATACCTGCGGATTCATGGACAGGACGCAGGCCAGGGCAACCTTCCTCTTCTCTCCTCCGCTCAGATGATAGGGGGCACGATCCCTGAGCTTATCGATATCCAGCAGACGGATTACATCATCCACTCTGCCTCTGACCTCCTCTTCAGACAAACCCATCTGCAGAGGTCCGAAGGCAATCTCCTCCTCGACATTATTACAGAATAACTGAATATCTGCATTCTGGAAGACGAAACCCATCCTCTGATGGAACCACTTGGAGAATCTGCTCTTCTTCATCTGCTTCTCCGTAATCTCATGTCCGTCATAGAAATAAGTGCCTTCCTCCGGATAGATCAGACCATTCATCAGCTTTAAGAGAGTTGATTTTCCGCAGCCGTTGGAACCCTGCAGTACGATGGTCTCTCCCTGAAATATGGTCAGATTAATATAGCGGAGCGCGATCACTCCCTGATAGGAAAAGCAGGTATTCTGAAATTCCATCATCTTCTTCATGGTATATCACCTCATCATATATAATTCCTTAACAAATAGATTAACATACTTCCTGATCTCAGAACGATAAAAACCATGCGGCTTCATCGCACCACAGCGCACGAAGTACCACATGGTATGATAGTCATTACGAAATGATTTCTCTGCCTGCAGCATCATCTCAGACAGAAAAAGAGTATCACTGCCAGCAGCATCAGGCCCAGGTAGAGAAGATCCCCTTTTCTGAAGAGATAGCGATGTCTTTTATGATACTCTCCCTCATAGCCACGGCAGATCATGGCGTCATACATATCCTCCGCCATCTGCCTGGATTTGAGAAAAGTAACTCCCAGAACACCTCCCAGGGATCGGCCTTTCTCTTTGTTACAGCCGATGGATCTTATGCGCAGAGCGATCAGCATATCGTAACAGACCTCTCCCAGAATGACGATATATTTTATGGTAATATCACAGACAGAGATAAAGAGGTCCGGCACATGAAAGAAGCGCAGACTCTCCGTAATCTGATTCCAGGGGGTAGTCGCAGCGTAGGACTGCAGGAGGCCAACCGAGACGAAGACCTTGAGAGCAATGGTAAGGGCTGTATTATAGGATCCCAGAAATACAGCCGGCAGGAGCAGGATCATCGACAGAAGAGCTGCAGTCAGAGAGCCTGACAGGATGCGGAAGATGGTCTCTCCCTTGAGGAGACTGATCTCCATCAGCCATACCGCCATCAGACAGAAGCTGTAGATCATATTATGACTGCAGGAGAGGAGGATGATTGCCAGAAGGACATACAGAAGCCGGATGGAAGCATTGGCTTCTATGGGGGAATGTACGGTCTGACTTCTGACCATACGCAGGATGCTCATAAGCTGGAGGATCGTTTTACGGATAAATCCATCCTTATCCTCCGGAGGATCATAGGAGGTCTCCTCTAGCATCCAGGATGGAATCTCTGTATATGGCTCTCTCATCATATCTTCTCTCTGCTCCTTTCCTGTCATCTCTCTCTTTTTTCTTATTTTTCTGATTTCTTTATACTTTCCTTTTATGATCAGGACACACTTAAGCATATCCTGTCACCAATCAATCTGTCCGATAAGTATCAATGAGCGAAATCTGTCTTCTCCTTCATCATCGATGCGATCACTTTGAATAAGATCAGCAAGATACTTACTCCGATGATGGCCGATAAAATATAGCCGAAGGCTTCCGGCAGATTGGCAAAGCTGTAATCCGGGCACAGACTGGATAATTCGAACCCTGACAGCATACCGGAAGGAGTATATCCCAGGGCGCTGCCCTGTGATACGACCTCTGCGATCTCATCTGCAGCCCACTCACCCCAGGCGGTGCCCTGAGCAAGTAATCCCAATGGCACTGCACAGATCAGCACTGCGATCAGCGCTAACAAAGGTCTGCTATTGATCTTCTTATCCTGGCGGACCATATCCGGTGATGTTTTTAATACAAAGGCAAAGATTGCCGTAGTAAAGATCATCTCCGCCAGACCGAAGACGGTCAGGTGACCCAGCATCATGGATGGGATGGAGACGGATAAGCCATAAGGACAATATAAGGCCTGGCCCGCTGCATCGTGGAATAAGACAGGCTGTAAACCAAACTCGATGGCTGCACAAAGAGCCGCTGCATTAATTCCGATATAGCTTCCGATGGCTGCGCCGATCAGCTGACCTTTCTCTGAAGCCAGCCTGTCTCTTAAGAAACGATAGATAAAATATCCTACATAAGGAAGGACGCATGCCATGTTAAAGCAGTTGGCTCCAAAGGCCAGCACACCACCATCTCCAAATAAGACCGCCTGGATGAGCAGGGCGATGGTCACGGCGATGCAGGCAGCATCCGGACCCAGGAGCATGGCGATCAGGGTACCGCCAACCGCATGTCCGGTCGTACCGCCAGGCATAGGAACATTAAACATCATGCCCAGAAAAGAAAATGCTGCTCCGACTCCCAGGAGGGGCATCTTGGCCTTAGGAATCTCCGTCTTTACTTTCTTGATGGCATGGTGCCAGACAGGTAACATGGCTGCGGTCATGACCGCACAGGTGGCCGGTGATAAATAATTCTCAGGTATATGCATACTTATATCCCCTTTCTCTCAATCATTCATATGACATAATGTAAATCACTTAAGAACTCACGAATCCGGGAAAGCATTGACAATATTGCAATCCGTTTTCGGTATAAGCCATATAGGACTTTCTATGTAATTTCATCCGTAAGTCTGCAAAATCAAATATGATGTCTAACTACATACATATTGTATAACATCATTTGGTCCTTGGGAAGCGGGGTGGGGGGATATAAATTTATATTTTTTGCATTTTTTTCACAACAAGGTCATAAAAAACTTCCATGCAGCCATCGGCCGCTCCAAAGAGCATGATAGACATCATATCTCTATCCTTGGACAGCCTCCGCTCTGTATACATTTTTCGATCAGCTGCTTTGCCACAACCACATCCAGACCGCCGAAGCCGACACTTTTAAAGAGAGTGATCTCATCCGGACTCTGTCTGCCCTCTGCAGAACCCAGGATATATTCACCCAATTCATGAATCCTTTCCCGAGCCAGCTTTCCTTCCAGCAGGGGGAGACGAAGCTCGCCGACCTCATTCAGAACACCGTCCATGGTATCTGCATATAGATGGTCCGCTGCCAGTACGGTAGTCTCATCGATCTCCCTGCCCTCCGGATTACTGTATCCGATGGCATTGATATGAACTCCCTTCTTCAGAAGGCAGCCATCGAAGACCGGCTCCGCTGAGGTCGTTACCGTCGTTATGATATCCGCATGACATACTGCCTCTTCTGCAGTCTCTGCCACGATATAATGCACCGGATATCGAGCATCCAGTCTCTTCTTCATCTTCTCAACAAAAGCACGGGCTCTCTCCTTATGTCGTCCATAGATATAGACCGTCTCAATCTGAGGACGCACAGACAGAACTGCCTCCAGCTGACATGGAGCCTGACCGCCGGTTCCGAAAAGAGCAAACACCCTGCTATCCTCTCTGGATAAAAGCTCCGTCGCCGCTCCTGCCAGAGCTCCGGTACGAAGCTGGGTCAGATAGGTACCATTTAAGAGGGCCTGCGGCATGCCCGTCTCACTGTCGACCATCACGACCAGGGACGGTACCGATGGAAGTCCCTTCTCTATATTATCCGGATAGGTGGAGACGATCTTGACACCCACAGCATCTGCCATGGTGTCATAAGCCGGCATATATTGACTGATTCCGTGACCTTCCTTCATGGGAAATGTAATGCGCAGAGGCACATGACTCCGGCCCGCCGACCAGGATGCCAGGGCGATCTTGTCCGCCTCTATGGCCTCTTTCATGGATAAGAGGCGTTCCATATTCTTCTGATCTATCACATATAATTCCATAGCTCAACTCTCCTTTGTCTCACATTAGGCGACCCTATAGCACAAAAAGGGGCAAAGCCTGCGCTCTGCCCCTCTGATTCATCGACGGATTAATATAATTTTGCACCTGCCGGGATCTTGTCATCCAGCATAACCAGATTCAGCTTCTCCTCGCCATCCTCTGTGTGGATCGCAGATAAGAGCATACCACAGGATTCGATGCCCATCATCTTTCTCGGTGGGAGATTGACGATGGCAAGTAATGTCTTACCGACTAATTCTTCCGGTGTGTAGTAAGCACGGATACCGGACAGGATCGTACGGTCTGTACCGGTACCATCATCCAGGGTGAAGCGTAAGAGCTTCTTACTCTTCTTCACTGCCTCACATGCCTTTACCTTCACGGCACGGAAGTCAGACCTGGAAAATGTATCAAAATCAACAGCCTCTTCTGCGAGTGCTTCTGTCTCAATCTGAACGCCCTGCTCTGCCTTCAGTCTGGCAGCGTACATGGCATCCACTTTCTCAACCACTTCCTTGACATCCAGTCTCTGGAAGAGGATCTCCGGCTTATCTGTCACCTTATTACCACTCTCATAGAGACCGTAGGAATCCAGTTCTTCCCAGCTTCTCTCTCTGGTGTTCAGCTGAGCGAAGATCTTCTCTGCGGTGTTCGGCATAAATGGTGCCAGGAGGGAGGTACCGATGGTGATACTCTCTACCAGGTTATAGAGAATGGTAGATAAACGATCCTTCTTCTCCGGATCCTTCGCCAGAACCCATGGAGTGGTCTCATCGATATATTTATTACAACGACGGAACATGCTGAAGACCTCTGTCATGGCATCGGCGATCCTCATGCCATCCATCTTAGCCAGAACCTTACCCTTGGTAGCCATAACCACGTTCTTCAGGTCCTCATCAAAGCAATCTGTCACACCCTTATCTGCAACGATACCGTCAAAGTATTTATTAGACATGGAGATCGTACGGTTAACCAGGTTACCCAATGTATTGGCCAGGTCAGAGTTCATACGCTCTACCAGAAGCTCCCATGTGATCACACCATCATTATCATATGGCATCTCATGAAGCACATAGTAACGAACCGCATCCACACCAAAGAGCTCTACCAGATCATCGGCGTAGATAACATTACCCTTGGACTTACTCATCTTGCCGTCACCCTGTAATAACCATGGATGACCAAATACCTTCTTCGGCAGCGGCAGATCCAGAGCCATGAGGAAGATCGGCCAGTAGATGGTATGGAAACGAACGATGTCCTTACCGATGATATGAACGTCTGCCGGCCAGTACTTCTTAAAGAGCTCGCCGTGATTGCCATCCACATCATAACCCAGGGTAGTGATATAGTTGCTTAAAGCATCCAGCCATACATAGACAACATGCTTCGGATCAAAATCTACCGGGATACCCCAGCTGAAGGAGGTTCTGGATACACAGAGATCCTGCAGACCCGGCTTCAGGAAGTTGTTCATCATCTCATTTTTACGGGATTCCGGCTGGATAAATCCAGGATTCTCCTCAATATGCTTGATCAGACGATCTGCGTATTTACTCATACGGAAGAAATATGCCTCTTCCTTGGCATGGGATACCTCACGGCCACAGTCAGGACATTTTCCATCCACTAACTGAGACTCTGTGAAGAAGGACTCACATGGAGTACAATATAAGCCTTCATAGTATCCTTTATAGATATCACCCTGATCATAGAGCTTCTTAAAGATCTTCTGTACGCATCTCTCATGATAATCGTCTGTGGTACGAACGAAATAATCATAAGAGGTATCCATCATATCCCAGATGCCCTTAATCTGTCCTGCAACACCATCTACGAATTCCTTCGGTGTCACACCGGCATCCTGGGCCTTGAGCTCAATCTTCTGGCCATGCTCATCCGTACCTGTCTGGAAACGAACATCATAGCCTTCTTTTCTCTTAAATCTTGCAAATGCATCTGCCAGAACTGCTTCGTAGGTATTACCGATATGCGGCTTACCGGAAGTATAAGCGATGGCAGTTGTTACATAATATGGTGTACTCATAATATGTATTCCTCCTGTTTCTCTTATTTATGCAAGACATGACTGTCTTATCTTTCTCTGCTTTATCTTTTCATTCCAAGATAAAATCTATTCCATTATAGAATAAAATAGGACTTTCGTCTACTTAAAATTTATAATCAGCCTTTCTTATAAGTCGCCTTCCTGGGAGCGCCCTTCTTCTTGAGAATCTTCTTATAAGCACTGTATCGGGCTTTCGGTAATACAAATTTCACCTTAGAGTAAACCTTGGCAAAGGCAGATGCACCAACCTTACCACTGCTAAGCTGGCTGGTCTTGATGGTGATCTTCTTCAGGGAGCTGCAGCCATAGAAGGCCTTGCTGCCGATCTTCTTTACGGAAGCCGGGATAACCAGACTCTGCAGCCTGGTCTTCGATGCCAGAGCCTTGGCTGAGATCTCAGTCACCTTATAGGTGAGACCCTTGATCTTGACACTGGCAGGGATACTCAGCGTCTTTACCTTCGCATTTGTACTTCCGACATAGGTTACCGTACCGCCGGTCGCTGAAGTAGTGAGAATCTTATATTTATTCTTAGAAACCGTATAGGTGCTGCCCTTGGCTGGCGGAGTCAGCTTGGGGATGGATGTGGTGAACTTCGCACCACAATCACTGCAGGTCTCAACGATGGAGCCGGCTTTGGTATAGCTTGGCTGGGTGGTGGTCGTCTTTAAGTTATGATGCTCTAAAGCTAATTTAATCTTCCAGTTACCATCCTCTCCATTTTGTCTGCTGGCCAGATCCAGGACGATACCATCCCTTCCTTTACGGACAAAGCTCTCTCCCTCCTGCATCAATGGTGCCCGATAACCAAGTTCATATTCATGATTCAGGACCTTGCAAGTATAAGTATACTCACGACCCATGGAAGTCATCTCATCGGTCTCACCCTCGATCGCCACAGTGATACCGAACTTACCCTCCTTATCCGTGATCGGACCGGTCGATACGGAATTATAACCACATCGTTCGATGGTTCCGCTCTTGATCATGGTTCGCTCAGAGTTATCCGGCTCACCATCTTCATCAATCGGTACCAGATAGACCGTGTATGTGGATCCCACGGAAGAGGAATAGAAGATAACCTCTTTCAGGATATCCCTCTCTTCCAGCTCAAAGACATTGGTATATTCTACATAGGTCTTATTCTCGTAATAGGTATCCCCATTGTCATACTCATGGAAGTTACCATACTCCAGATTATAAACGGTGTCACAGCGATCACGTTTTACTGCCTTAACGATGGCATCATCACCGGACAGACCCGGATCCTTATAAGGTACATAGTGGAAACCATCCATGCCCATAGTCTTGCCGTAAGAATTTCGAATCAGAAAGGCACCCTGACCGGAATAATCCTCGACCACATTGCCGTCGCTGTCCCTGAGCACACAGGTATATTCATACTCATCATCCCAGCCGACAATTAAGATCTCATGATTCTGAAGGTCATAGGCCGTTTCTCCATCAATGGTCTGATCATAACAATAATAGAGACTATCGGTTAGCTCATATTTACGATTCCAGTAAATGGAACCATCCACACTGCCGTAATTCAGGATGGCCGTCTTGATAGCCTTGACAGTCTCCGCATCCATGGAACCATCTGCATTTCTCTTCCGGCTGAACTCTTCCGTATCCGTCACACGGTAGGAAGCCGTCTTATCCTTCACTGTCAGAGACTGACCGGACCTGGTGAAAATATGACTGCTGCTGCTATCTGCCCAGGAAGCCATATCTGCATAATTATATTCTGATTCCAAGGCTGTGCCCAGTCCATCCACCAGATAGGAGGAACTCAGGAAAGCATTCCCACCGGAATTAGTAGAATTGGAAGTAAATCCCTTATCTCCTGCAGAGGACATGGACAGGACCATATGCAGCTCCGATAAATCCGGCTCTGTCTGATCCAGCCCGGTAGCCTTCAGATAATACTCCAGCTTGCCGATGCCGGCGAAGCTCCAGCAGGTACCGTAAGCACCCTGATCCCTGGCAGGGATATTCTTGTCAAAGTCCGGAGTATAGTCGTCCTCCGTGATACCATAGTAAGAGGGCAGACTGCTCTCTCCGTTCTTGACTCCCTTTTGCCGGATCGGATTCTTTACCTCTTTTTCCGTGTGGACCCTGGCATAGCCGGACTGGCTGACCACGATATCCTCTTCCCTACCGGCTGCCTGCACAGACAGGGACTGTTCACAGAATCCGGCCGTCATCATAGCCGATGCCATGAACAAGCCCAGGCCCATGGTAAGTAAACCTTTTCTCATATCTCTTCTCTCCTTTTTATGTAATATGATATTGTAATATGATCATTATGTTTGATTGCTGTCAATAGGAATCCATCCTATTTCAGTTCTTTCCCAGCCTCGTCCTCTGTGGAGACCGGATGTGCCTTCAGGTAGGCTTCCATGATATCCCCGGCCTGTCGGATCAGCTCGCCACAGGGTCTCTTGCGGTAATATTCCTCCGTACGCCTGGATGGGGCTGCCTCATCCTGTCGGTGATCCAGTCCTAAGAGCTCGCGGCAGACGATACTGCCATTCTGACTGCGAAATGTCCCGGCCAGCTCCTGGATCCTGGCATAGTGCTCCTTCTTGCCTTCATAATCCCTGGGATCATCATATCCGTAAAGGAGGCCAGCCACCATAAAGATGCCGCTGACCGATCCGCAGACCTCCCGCAGTCTGGCCATGCCTCCACCGAAGGAGGAGGACAAACGGGCGGCCATGGCAGGATCCAGACCGGTTTCCTCTCCAAAAGCCAGCAGAATGGACTGGGAACAATTATAGCCTGATTCAAAATAACGTTTGGCGATCTCGCCCTTTGATAATCTCTCTGTCATCGCTTCCCCCTGTCTTTTTCCTTAAGCCAGCTTACGCAGGATATCAATCAGGGCATCGATGGTCTTCTCCTCGGTCGCCCAGCTGGTGCAGAAACGGATGGCCGTGTGGGTCTCATCCAGCTTCTCCCAGAAGTCATAAGAGACCTGCTGCTCCAAGCGATCCAGTCTCTCCTGATCCATAACGACAAAGATCTGATTGGTCGGAGAGTGGAAATGAATCCTATATCCCATATCAATCAGAGCAGCCTGCAGCTTCTGAGCCAGGCGAACCGCCTCCCTGCCAATCTGCAGATAGAGATCATCCCGGAATAACTCGTCAAACTGAATCCCCAGGAATCTGCCCTTGGCCAGAAGCGCTCCGCTCTGCTTGATGATGGTGAAGAAGTGAGGGATCAGACCCTTCTTCGGTATCACGACAGCCTCTCCGATAAAAGCGCCACATTTGGTTCCGCCGATATAGAAGACATCGGTCAGCCTGGCAAAATCTGTAAGGCTCAACTCATTTTCCGGACAAGCCAGCGCATAGGCCATCCTGGCTCCATCTACATAGAGCGGGATGCCATAGCTCTGACATACCTGGTGGATGGCAGACAGCTCTTCTCTGCTATATAAGGTACCGTACTCTGTGGGATGGGAGACATAAACCATGCCTGGCATGACCATATGCTCATGATTGGCATCTTCATAAAAGGCTCTCAGATAGGCCTCGATCTGTTCTGCATCGATCTTACCCAGGTGAGATGGCAGAGGCAGAACCTTATGGCCTCCTGCCTCGATGGCGCCGGATTCGTGCAGACTGATATGCCCGGTATCCGCGGCAATCACACCCTGATAGTAGGATAAGAGGGCACGGATCACTGTCGAGTTGGTCTGGGTGCCTCCTACCAGAAAATGTACCTCCGCCTCCGGACAGGCACAGGCCTGACGGATGCGCTCCCTGGCTGACTGGCAGATCTCATCCGTGCCGTAGCCCGGTGTCTTATCATAATTAGTCTCCTGCAGTCTTCGCAGGATATGTGGATGGGCTCCTTCCATATAGTCGGAAGCCACATAGATTCTCTCTGTCTTGTCCTTCTGATTCATCTTCTTCCTCCGATTCTGTCCGAATCCATAATCTGATTCTTTCCCTTCTCTCCGGTCTTTCATAATTCCATAATCTGATTCTTCTCTATCGATCCTCCTCGAAGCTGCCACCGCATAATTCTTCAATCTGCTTCATGGCCTCCATGGCTTCTTCATAGCCTCTGGCAGATACCGTAACCCAATAGACATCCTCCTCCTCGGATTCTTCCATATCGATATGTGCTTCCGTCGGGCTGATCTCCATCACGCCGGCTTCCTCCCAGTATTCTACCTCATAGGAGGTCTCCTGAGAGAGTAATTCATAAATCTCCCGCATGGAGGCGCACTCAGCGGATGTCAGATAGATCCATTCCAGAGGTCCCTGGGCCTGTATCGTCTTCCTTGATGTTTTTCCCTTCTTTACTTTCTTTGCCATAACATTTTCCTCTCATAGCACTCTTATATCCTAAAATGATCCCTGCACCAGATTATGATGCAAGTATCATCAAAAAATGACCTGAACCAATATCATGTAACATACCGTCCCACCCGCGATGGACAGAAGGGTATTATGCCTCCACTTATGAAGCAGACAGACGATCAAAACTCCCAGAATCTCTGCCGCCCCATGATAGCCGGACACAAAGTCCGTATTTTTCAGACAGTATACCACCAGCATACTCATGATCGCATAGGGTAAGACCTTACCCAGATAGAGGATGGGACCCGGTACGTGTTCTGAAAAGATAAGAAAAGGAGCAAATCGTAAGGCCATGGTGACAAGGGCTGTCACCAGGACGATCAGTGCAGCATGTATCATATTACAGATCCTCCTCTCTCAAAAATGGTTTGATGGCAAATAGAGCAATCGTGATGCCGATCATGGATGGAATCAGGAAGGAGCTTGCTCCAAAGACAAGCAGACAGATCACCGATATAGCAATACCGATCAGTGCCGGTCTGTGTTCCCTTGTACTCTCCCACTGTCCCAGAAAGATCACGATAAATAAAGCCGTCATGGCAAAATCAATCCCTGTCGTGTCAAAGGGGATGATATTGCCTGCGATACTACCCAGGACACTGCCGATCACCCAGTAGCTGTGATCCAGGACTGAAACCAGGAGGTAGTATAATTTCTCATCCACATCCTCCGGCAGATCCGGAGATACCACCAGGGAGAAGGTCTCGTCGGTCAGGGCAAAGATCAGATAAGGCCTGGCTCTGCCCGGATCCCGATAGCGGACCAGCATACTGATGCCATAGAATATATGCCGGATGTTGACCATAACCGTCATGATGGCCACCGTGATCAGACTGGCACCTGCTGTCAGCAGATCGATGCAGACGTATTGCATGGAGCCGGCATAGATAAAGAGACTCATGGCAAAGGCCCAGCCTACGCCATATCCCTTGCTGTGCAGAAGGATACCGAAGCCGATGCCCAGTACGATATAGCCTGCCATCACAGGCAGGGAAGCCTGGAAAGAATATCTCATCGTATGTTTCATTCTATTATACTCCTTTCGGTATTCCTTCGCTGCAAGCAAATGCACACAAAGAAAGGTCCATCTGCCAGCCATAGCCGGAGATAGACCTGTTTCTCTGTATCACATCAAAACATTACTTCTACTATATCTGTTTTGATGGAAAAATTCAACTATAAGATGATATCGTATCTTCCTTCTCTTCTACTCGGAGCCTTCGGTTCCTGATCTGAGTAGCCCAGAGTGATCATGGCGATCATCTTGCCTTTATCCGGAGCGAACTTCTCACGAAGGACTGCATCCATCTTAGCTTCCAGAGGACCGGTGAGCCAGCAGCTCTTGATGTCCTTGGAATAAGCAGTAAGAAGCATATTCTCGATGGCAGCTGCCACACTCTCGACAAACTCCAGTTCTTTCCTCTCATACTCTGCATCATCCTTCAGTAAGAAGGCCAGGATACAGCATGGGGCATTACCCATGAGGCGGATAAACTGTTTGGTCTCTGCGACTACCTGAGGATGTTTCTCAAATCTGGCAGTCAGAGATGGGGTCAGAATCTCAGAGGTCTTCTCCATGATCTCTTTGACTTCCTGCAGCTTGTCCTGATTGGCGATGGCTACGAAATACCATGGCTGATAGTTGGATGCATTAGGTGCCATGATCCCTGCCTCCAGGATCTCGCGGATATCCTCCTCACTGATTGGTCTGCCATCATATTTTCTGACGGATCTTCTGCCGTAAATCGCTTCTTTTAATTCCATCTTATACTCCTCCATTCCTCTTCGGGACTCCAATCTTGCTGACCCGGCCTTCCCATGGAAGACCCCAGGTCTTTTCTTCTATTTTATAGGAATTATCTCAGGAAAGCAATTCACTTGTCATAGAAGAAAAGACCATATTCTATCAGAATCATGAATAGAAAAAGGACTGCCTCCCCCTCATGCATCATCGATGAAAGAGGGGTGGCAGCCCGGCAAATGTCCTTAGGACATTAATCTTATGAATTATTTCTGAGGACCTGCTGCTACTAATGCCTTACCAGCTGCATTGTTCTCATATTTTGCGAAGTTCTTGATGAATCTGGAAGCTAAATCCTCAGCCTTTACTTCCCACTCTTTAGCATCTGCATAAGTATCGCGAGGATCAAGGATTGCAGGATCAACACCCGGAAGCTCTGTAGGTACTTCGAAGTTGAAGTAAGGGATCGTCTTTGTAGGAGCTGTCTTGATATCTCCGTTCAGGATGGCATCGATGATACCACGAGTATCTTTGATGGAGATACGTTTGCCGGTTCCGTTCCAGCCTGTGTTAACAAGGTAAGCCTTAGCGCCGGATACCTGCATCTTCTTAACGAGCTCTTCAGCGTATTTTGTAGGATGAAGCTCTAAGAATGCCTGACCGAAGCAAGCGGAGAAGGTTGGTGTAGGTTCTGTGATACCACGCTCTGTACCGGCAAGCTTAGCTGTGAAACCGGATAAGAAGTAGTACTGTGTCTGTTCCGGTGTCAGGATGGATACAGGAGGAAGTACGCCGAATGCATCTGCGGATAAGAAGATAACATTCTTAGCTGCAGGACCGGAGGATACTTTGTTTACCTTGGAAGCAATCTTCTCGATATGGTCGATCGGATAAGATACACGTGTGTTCTCTGTGACAGATTTATCTGCGAAGTCGATCTTACCATCAGCATCTACGGTAACATTTTCAAGAAGTGCATTACGTTTGATTGCATTATAGATATCCGGTTCGGACTCTTTATCCAGGTTGATAACCTTAGCGTAGCATCCGCCTTCGAAGTTGAATACGCCATTGTCATCCCAGCCGTGCTCATCATCACCGATCAGGAGACGCTTAGGATCTGTGGACAGTGTGGTCTTACCTGTACCGGACAGACCGAAGAAAATGGCTGTGTTCTCACCATTCATATCTGTGTTAGCGGAGCAATGCATGGAAGCGATACCCTTTAATGGAAGGTAGTAGTTCATCATGGAGAACATACCTTTCTTCATCTCGCCACCGTACCATGTATTGATGATAACCTGCTCACGGCTTGTGATATTAAATGCAACACATGTCTCGGAGTTGAGGCCTAACTCTTTGTAGTTCTCAACCTTTGCCTTGGATGCATTGTAGATTACGAAGTCAGGCTCGAAGTTCTCAAGCTCTTCTGCGGTAGGCTGGATGAACATATTCTTTACGAAATGTGCCTGCCATGCAACTTCTACGATGAAACGGATTGCCATACGTGTGTCTTTGTTGGCACCACAGAAAGCATCCATAACGAATAATCTCTTATTGCAAAGAGCGTTCTTTGCGATTTCTTTTACATTAGCCCATACTTCTTCACTCATAGGGTGGTTATCATTCTTGTACTCGTCTGTTGTCCACCATACAGTGTCCTTGGAGTTCTCATCCATAACGATGTATTTATCTTTTGGAGAACGTCCGGTGTAGATACCTGTCATAACATTAACAGCATCAAGCTCAGTGTTCACACCGATATCATATCCTTCTAAGCCAGCTTTTGTCTCTTCTTCATATAACATCTCATAAGAAGGATTGTAAACGATCTCTGTTGTTCCGGTAATACCATACTTGGTTAAATCAACGTTTGCCATGTCACTTTACCTCTTTTCTTAATATATGGATTCATTTTACAAGGATCTCAGATATCACCATGATTGTTAAATGTTTTATCATCTGTATGAAGGATAATCCTCTCGACATTGCATCGATAAATAAGTCCTGCATATCGGATTCTCTGAAATCTATCTGTCTGTTTTATAGTTGCTAACTATATTATACATACTTTTTTGATAATTTCCACAAAAATTTTACTTTTTTTTGTGGAAATCTTCTAAATTAAATTGAAATCAGGATAAGTTCGATTCGAAATGTTTTTTCTTTGTATATGAAAGCAAATGACTTATTTCACCGCAAAAATGAAAGTTGGACCAATTTTATTT